>Ga0172378_10000407_pt1 | contig 37434 bp, 32 predicted proteins | sample GrowelOW332metaG_FD_119755 | JGI IMG/M metagenome (GOLD analysis project Ga0172378, IMG submission 119755) | Groundwater microbial communities from an aquifer near a municipal landfill in Southern Ontario, Canada - Pumphouse #3_1 metaG | ecosystem: Environmental > Aquatic > Deep subsurface >...
GCTTCCTGCTTTTCTAGAAAAGCAGGAAGGTATTCCAAAATAAATGTGACATTTAACCTTACAGGGAATCGTTGAAAAAATTAAATAATTTTTTTCTTGACAATTGGAATTACTCGTTTATAATAAAAACATGCTTTTACAATCGGTTGCAAAATATTTATTGATATTTCATTTAATTGGGGATTGAAAGTCATTTAAGTTATATTAATAGAATATTTTGAACAAAAAATAGGATTTTGTGTACATATAATATATTAATTTTTTGGATTTAAGGAGCCTTTATGAAAAAATTACTCACACTAGGATTAGCAATGTTATCAGTATTCTCTGTAGCATATGCAAACGGAACAGATGAAAAAGCTTCAAAAGATAGTGCAAAACCTTTGCACCTTATTGTAGCTCAGAACCAGACTTCAGCTGAAAACCCTTATTCAATAGGTATTAAAGCTTTTAAAGACAAAGTTGAAGAGGTTTCAGACGGACAAATTACAGCAACTTGTTACAATGGAACTTTGGGTGAAAGTGAATCAGAATTAATCGAAAAATTGCAAATGGGTGCAGCTCAGGTTGTAGTCTCAATGCCTGGTTTTATGGCCTCTATTGGAGTTCCAGAGATAGATATTTTTTCTTTATTATATCTTTTTGATAGTTTTGATCACTGGGAGAATGCAATTGATGGTGAATTTGGTACTTCAATGGCTTCATTGATTACAGACAAGACAAATAATGAGTTTAAGATTATTGATTATTGGTCTTCATCTGTAAGAGATTATTATGGTAAAAAGCCAATTACAAATCCTTCAGATATTCAGGGTATGACATTACGAACTCAATCGGCAACTGTTATGCAAGAATTCTGGAAAGATTGTGGAGCTATTCCAACCTCTATTGCTTGGGGTGAATTGTATCAGGCTCTTCAGCAGGGTGTTGTAGACTCAGCTGAAAATGATTATACAAGTTTAATGCTTAAAGATCAGCATAAAACAAAGAATGGTCATTATATTTGTGAAACAAATCATAACTATACTACTACTCTTTTATTAGTAGATGGTCACTATTTTGATTCTCTTACATCACAGCAACAAGCTTGGATTCAGGAAGCTGCTGATTATGCAACAGAAGTTGAAAGAGAAACAGTTTTCTCAATGTATAAGACTTCTAAAGCAAAAGTAATTGCTGATGGTGCTGAAGTTATCAATGCAGAAGATATGGATCTTGATGCTTTTAAAGCTATTGCATATCCAATTCAGAAAGAATTTGCAGAAAAGTATGATATGGTCAACTATTTGCAAATGGTTGAAGATGCTAAATAAATAAGTATCTTGCAATCTCATTCCTTTAACTTTTGAAATTTCAGGAGTTAAAGGAATTACTTTCATTTTTTAAAGGAATACTATGAACACTTTTGTATCTAAATTAAATAAATTCCATATTACCATTAGCGCAGTATTTTTAGCCATTTTTTTGATATCTGTTGTTATCCAAGTTGTAACGAGATTAATGGGAATTTCTGTTGCGTGGACTCAAGACATTTCTGTTTATGCATTTATTTGGTCCGTATTTTTGGGTGGATCTGCAATGATTTATCCTATGAAACATTTTGCTTTTACCTCCCTTGTCGATACCTTGAAAAGTAAAAAAAGCAAACAAATTGTGAATCTCATAATCTATATTGTTATGCTTATCTTTACGATAAATATGTTCTTTTATGGCATTATCATTACTCAAAAGTTTTGGAATTATCGTTGTGTAAATCTACTTGCACTTAAAAGAGGTTATACGTGGATTTGTATTCCTATTTCTGCTGCTTTAGGAATTATTTATCTCGTAAATCATATTTATTATGGATTTAAAAGATTAACGAAAGGAGCTTTAGTATGATTGGTGCAGTATTAGTTATTATTTTTGTTGGTTGTGTTGCTATTGGTGTTCCAATTGCTTTTTCTCTCGGTTTGGTTTCTTTTATTGGAATTTCTTCGTTATCTGAAATCCCAAATATCATTGTATTTACAAAGATGTTTAACGGATTAAATAGTTTTACGCTTCTTGCTGTTCCTCTCTTTATTTTAGCAGCCAATTTGATGAATGAAGGTGATATTACCAAACGACTTATTGATTTTTGTAATGCACTTGTTGGTCGTTTCAGAGGTGGTCTTGCCTATTCTAATGTTTTAGTTTCCATGATTTTTGCTGGTATTTCCGGTTCATCTCAGGCTGATACTGCAGGTGTTGGTAAAATTTTTATCCCATCAATGATTGAAGAAGGCTATGATGAAGGAACAGCAGTTGGTGTAACTGCAGCTTCTTCTACCTTAGGCTCAATCATTCCACCAAGTATTACCATGGTTGTATATAGTGGTGTTGCAAATGTTGGAACCGGTGCTTTATTTATGACTGGTATTGTCCCAGGTGTTTTACTCGGTCTTGCTATGATGTCAATTATTTTTTACAAAAGAGCTAAATTCCCTAAAGGTGAAAAATATCCTCTTAATGTTGTTATTCATAGAACAATAGAATCAGTTCCAGCTCTTTTTACTCCAGTTATTTTGATTGGTGGTATTATCTCTGGTGTATTTACTCCAACAGAATCTTCAGCATTTGCTTGTCTGTATGCTCTTCTCATTGGTATCTTCTATTATAAGACAATTAAAATTAAAGCATTACCAAGAATTTTGATTGAAACAATGGAATTGGGATCCCTCTCATTGTTTGCTTTGGCTACAGCTTCTTCTCTTGGTGAATTATTGAGTTACTATGAGTTAAATACAAAAGTATCCTCATTTTTCACTCAACTTGCAGCTGGTCCTTTTGTTTTCTTACTAATTATTGTTGTCTTCTTTATGTTTATTGGAACATTTATGGATGCAGTTCCTGCTATGATACTTTTTGTTCCTATCATCTTACCTGCATCACAAGCACTTGGAATTAGTCCTATTATCATGGGTTTGGTTATTGTTGTAACATTAGCTTTGGGTCTTGTAACCCCTCCTTATGGATTATGCCTACTCCTTGCTTCTTCTATAGCTGGAACGACAATTGAAAAAGCTTTTAAAGGTACTTTACCTTATTTCTTATCAAGTCTTGTCGTATTGTTATTTATGATTGCTTTCCCTGATTTCTGGTTAAGTATTCCTGCTGCAATATTCCCTAATTTATATATTTAAATAGAGCGGGAATTGGAAAACGATGTCTTATTCGTAGAATAAGATATCGTTTTATATTGAGATAATGAGTAAGAAAGAATTTCTTCTTGCTCATTATTTTACGCCACTGCATTTGATATTCATTGCAAAATGAAAATAAAATAAAAACTTATAACAAGGAAAAGATACTGATGTTTTATTCAAAAATAGATTCAGATTTAAACAAATTTTTATTGCCAAAAAAGATACAACAGGCTATACAGATATTAGCTACAACCGATTTTACTCAATTAGAAGTTGGAGAATATGCTGTAGAGGGTGATGAAATGTACTATCAAGTAATAGATACAGAAACAAAACCTGTGGAAGAAAATTATCCAGAAATTCATCAAAGGTATGTTGATATTCAGTTTTTGGTGAGAGGAAAAGAAAAAATTGGCTTTTCCTCTATGCATGATGCAAATGAAGTAAAAGAAGAATTATTAGCAAGTCGTGATATTATTTTCTTTCAAGATACTCAGCATGAAAGTTTTATTGATATGCAAGAAGGAAATTTTGCTATATTCTATCCTAATGATGTACATAGACCTGCTTGTATCAATGAAAAACAACAAAAAATACGAAAAGTTGTTTTTAAAGTAGATGTTGCATTATTAAAAAATAATTAAGGAGTTCCATTGATGAAAGAAGTGAATTGGGCAATTGTTGGTTGTGGTGATGTTACTGAAGTGAAAAGTGGTCCTGGTTTGTATAAATCAGAAAATTCTCATTTAGTTGCTGTCTATAATAGAACTTATGCAAAAGCTGTTGACTTTGCCAAGCGTCATCATGTTGCAAAAGTTTATAAAACTGTGGAAGAGCTTCTCTCTGATGCTACTATTGATGTTGTTTATATTGCAACGCCACCTAAATTTCATAAGGATTTTGCATTGCACGTATTGCGAGCAAATAAAATTCCTTATGTTGAAAAACCTGTTGCAAATACCTATGCTGATTTTTTAGAAATTAAACAGTTGGCAGATGAAAAAAAGCTTCCGGTCTATATTGCATTTTATCGAAGAGGTTTGGAAAAATTCATTAAAATTAAAGAACTTCTTGATGCTCATACCATTGGCGATATTCGTTATGTGAGTTTAAAACAGTTAAGAAAGATAGAACCTTCTGATCTTGATAGAGAACATTTACCTTGGCGTTTAATTGCAGATATTTCGGGTGGTGGAAAATTCGTAGATATGGGTGTCCATATGCTTGATTATTTGAGTTTCTTTTTCGGCAATATTGTTGAGCTGAATGGTTCCGTTGCTAATAAAGGTGGTCTTTACGAAGTTGAAGATACTGTTATGGTGCATTATCAATTTGAAGATGGTACTGTTGGATCTGGAACCTTTTGCTATGTAGCAGATAAAGATGAAAATCTTTGTGAAATTATTGGAAGCGAAGGTCGTATTACTTTTGATGTAATGGCTGCCGATAGTCTTACAATAGAGAAAAATGGTACAAGTAAAACACTTACTTTTGCTGTTCCAGAACATATTGCTATGCCTTATGAACAGTCTGTTGTGAATGAATTAATTGGTAAAGAAAAGTGTAATAATAATATTGAAAATGCTTTATATCTCACCAAAGCAATGGATAATTTGTTGCAAGAGTACAGGAAAAACTATCGTAAATAAATGACCATAACGAGCGTTATCGTTGTACCTATAAGGAGCCCTCGTATGATATACGAGGGCCCCTTTGTATCAATATGTCATTACCGTGCTAGTTAATGAAAAAATTAGCATTTTGTTCAATGATTGAAGGCAATGATTTTTTGTAAGCATTGAGATGTGCTGAATAAAACTTATCAATATCAAAATCATCGGTATATCCAATTTGTAAAAAATTAAACAATTGGTAATGTTCTTCATAAAATTTATTAATATCACCATGGCCTAAAATGGCATCCATATATCGAACTCTATCGTAATGCGTTGTTACTGCTTTGATACAATTCCATACATTTTCTTTATACGAAAAAGTGTAAATAAGATGATGAAATTTATCATCAATATTAAAGAATGCATTGATATCTTTATCTGTATTGACTATATCAAGTTGTTTCTTGAGATTGTCTTTAATGAGAAGAATATTTTCTTTATTGATATTTGTGGAAAGTTGTTTGAGAAGATTTGGTTCTATTAAATTTCTTACATAGACCCCTTCATTTAAAATATGTATATCAATTTTAGAAACTCTCGTTCCACTTTGTGGAAATATATCAATGAGCATTTCGCTATTTAACTTAATGATTGCTTCATGAATAGGGGTTCTACTCATTTTGAAAATATTGGTGAGTTCATTTTCATTAAGCGAGTCTCCAGGTGAAAGATTTAAATTCATAATATTTTTTCGTAAGATACGGTAAACAAATTCTCTGTTATTCTCTTTATCTTTCTTCGGTTCTATTTTTAACATCTCTATTTCCCTCAATTAATATTTTAATGGAAAGGCAATATTTACTTTACAATGTAATGTAAGTTAATTCAATACTAGGCAAAGATTCTCGTTTATTGCCCTCAGTTTTGTATCATATATACGGTGTAGCAACACGTAAAATTATGGATATGAGCGGTAAGAAACTTTGTTTAGCGTTTGATTTATGTAATTCTCAATGAAAATGATCTCTCCAATTTACCTTATAGGTTTAGTATGCATACGCTCAGTTTTTGGAGAATTTTGAGAATTCACCATGGAATAAATTACTGAAATACCATCATGAATGAGGGTATATCCCTGTATTATATGTGCACATAAATTTCAATTCATATATATAAATTTTACAAAAATTTTGCGATAAGAAGAAAATATTCTTCTTGACTGTTCTCTTCCTCTTTTTTCTTCACAAAAAGTTGAGATTTTCTCTCGTATATTCTTTTGTTTTTCACTCATTATTCTGCTTCTTTGCCCCCAATTTTTTAAAATATCAATTTGTGTGATATTTGATATATCATCAATAAACTGTTTCTTTTTAAAAGTATGATATATGAATTTTATAAATTTAATATATTACAAGTGAAATGCTTCATCTTCTGAGATGATTTTTGGGGAATAATTAAGAGTATCTATGTATTTAATTACATACAGTATAGCATTTAATATGTTAAATATTTTGAATAAACTCTTTGATATTTGGGTTATAAAGAGATAATAATAGTGATTAAAATAACATATTTATGCTGATTAAACGGAATAATATTGAGTAATTTTTTATTTTGAAATTTTAAATGTTAAATTATTTATAAAATAAGGGTAAAAATAGGAAATTAAATTGAATAAATAGATATAAAAAATAGCCTATGTTATAGTAAAATATATATTAATTTGTTAATAGGTAAGTATTTATATTAATTATTTAAGTGAGTAAGTAGAATTGATATTTTACTTGACATTTTATGACTATATGCTATACTTTTTTTATCTAATATATTAATTATGATTTTTATGAATACTATCTGAGTAATTTTTTATAAAGTTCATAATTTTACAGATTGATAGAACGACAAAGTCTAGGAGAAAGAAATGAAAGCAGTTCAAATTGCTAAACCTTATTCTGCAAGTATTGTAGAAATCAACAAACCTGAATTTAAAGGTAATAACGCTGTCATTAGAGTACATGCTGCCGGTATCTGCGGTAGTGATATTGGTGCCTTGAGAGGCGCTAATAATTTAGTGAGCTATCCAAGGGTTATTGGTCATGAATTAGCTGGTGAAATCGTATATCTACCTGAAGATGAAAAGTTAAATCCAAAAAACTTTAAAGTTGGCGATAGAGTTGTTGTTGATCCTTATTTGTATTGTGGGGAGTGCTATCCTTGTTCAATTGGTAGAACCAACTGCTGTGAAGATCTCAAAGTTCTTGGCGTTCATGTTGATGGTGGTATGTGTGAATATTTCGCTCATCCTGCTCATATGCTTGTTGCAATTCCTGAAAAAATCACGAGCTGGACTTTTGCTTCAATGGCAGAACCTTTGTGTATTGGCCTCCATGGTGTACATCGAGGAGCTGTAAAAGAGGGTGAAACTCTTGTAATCTTTGGTGCTGGTACCATTGGTTTAATGGCAGCTCTTGTTGCTAAAACATACGGTGCTACCCCAATTCTTATTGATGTTGTTGATGCTCGTTTACAAAAAGCAAAAGAACTTGGTATTGATTATACCATTAACTCAATGAAAGAAGATCTCGTTGAAACTGTGAAAAAATATAATAATGGTAATCTTGCTCATTGTGTTATTGAAGCTTCAGGTGCAAATGCTTGTATTAAATCGTCTTTTGAACTGGTAAGAAATGCAGGTCGCATCGTATTTACTGGTTGGCCTAAAAACGAGACTTCAATAGCTACTGATATTATCACTAAGAAAGAGCTTGATGTGAGAGGCGGAAGAACAGCTGCTCGTGAATTTGAAGAGGCTCTTGAACTTATTGCTGAAGAAAAACTTCCAATGGCTGATATTTTAACGAAAACCATTACATTAGATGAAGCGCCTGCTTCTTTGTTAGATATTGAAAAGAATCCAAGCGACTACTTAAAAGTTGTTGTTGAATTATCTTAATTCGGAAATATTATTCCGAAAAAACAACGTTATAACGATTATATTAATTATACAATGAAGGTGAAAAAATGAAGAAAGTATTACTTACATATCCTGTTCCAGAACAAGTCCTTATTCCTTTTCAAAATGAATTTGACATTACTGTTGCTGATCATAAATTGACTCGTGATGAAATTGCTGCACAGGTTTCGACATATGATGCATTATTTGTTTTTGCTGAGAAAGCAGATAAAGTAGTTATTGATGCAGGAAAGAACCTCAAAGTTATTGCTAATTTTGGTGTTGGTTATGATAATATTGATTGGAAATATGCTACAGAAAAAGGAATTGCTGTTGTAAATACTCCAACACAAGTTACCGATGCTACTGCAGAACATACTTTTGCTCTTATTGTTACTGTAATGAGAGACATTGCCGGTTATGATAGAGAACTGAAAGCTGGTACATGGAATTCACCATTGTTCTCTGAACGTGCTACAGAATTAACTGATAGAACTTTGGGCATCTTAGGGTTTGGCCGTATTGGTAAACTTGTTGCAAAAAAAGCAAAGGGTGTTGGAATGAAGATTGTTTATTTTGATGTTTTCCGCGCAAAGCCAGAAATTGAAAAAGAATACGATGCAACATACATGAGTTTCGATGATGTTTTGAAGAAGAGTGATTGTGTTTCTCTTCATATGCCATTTACCCCAGAAAACCGACATTTATTTGATCTTGATACTTTCAAGAAAATGAATAAGGATAGCTATTTTATTAACTGTGCTCGAGGTCCAATCGTTGATGAAAAACAATTGGCAATTGCTCTTAAAACTGGTGTTATTAAAGGTGCTGGTTTAGATGTTTTTGAGGATGAACCTCATGTTTCTCCTGAATTACTCACTCTCGATAATATCACCATAACACCACATGTTGCTAGTTCAACATTGAAGGCTCGACTGGGTATGGCTCATGAGGCATTAACCGGTCTTACCGCTGTTTTGAAAGGTGAAAAACCTTATAATGTGATTAATAAAGAAGTTTTAGCTTAATACAGGCCGATTGTATGTTGGCATAAATATTTTTCGCACGAATGATATGTATGTAAAGATTATTGGTTGTTCGCTTTAACGAGCAAAGCTCTTGCAACAGTATTGAAAGTTGCAGGAGCTTTTTGTTTTTTTATTGAGGTGGCAAGAGAGAAACCGTTATGTCTATGTATGGGGTATGAGGTCTTTTTTCTTCTCATTTCCTTGTGCAATACATGATGTTTCGTTTGTTGTTTTGCATGCATTTTTTATGGAAATTTATTGAAGTGGCACCTTCGATGCCATGGTTTACGAGCGAATGCTCTCACGTATTTTTATTTCAGGGAAAATCATCATTTTTTTGGAAACAGGTTTATTCTTTAAGAGATTAATAAGTTCCTGTGATCCCAGTTGTCCCATTTCAGCCATTTTGGTATCAAGGGAAGTGAGTGGAGGTGAGACTAACGGACAAATATTACTGTTATCAATGCCAATAATTCCTATATCGTTGGGTATATTGATTCCGATAGATTGTAAATATCTCATCACATAAGCGGCAAGATAATCATCACTACAAATAATACCATCAATAGTTTTGTTCGTTGCGAAAAACTCGATCAATGCATCATTTTCAAAATTTCTTATTTTATTTTCATCGAGATCTAACAGGAGTTCTTTTGGTTGTTTATGTTTGATTGCTCTTTTATAGCCATTCAGTTTATTAGTATTACTGCTTGTATGCATCACACTAAAAAATGCAATATGAGTATAGGCCTTACTGTAGAGCAGCGAAGCACAATCAAAGACTCCTTGTTCTTCATTTGCAAGAATACTATAGCTATTTGTATTATCAAAATATCCATTCAAGAAAATAATGGGAATTTGTGAAAAAATATGACTTAAGCAGTTTTTGACCACTTTATTTTCAAAAATTGATCCAATGATAATCAGGCCATCAACTTGTCTTTGACTTAGTAGTAAGAGGGCTTCTTCCATTTTTTGGGGAGTATTACCAGCATTATTGATAATTGAACAATAGCCATTTTCTTTGAGATAAATTTCAGTTTCATAGGCAAGTTCTGTGTAGTGAGTATTGCGAATATCGGCAACAATGATGCCAATCATTTTAGAGCTTTTTGTGGATAAACTTCTTGCTGTTTCATTGAGGTGAAAATGATATTCATTTAATATTTTTTCTACTCTCTCTCTTGTTGTTTGTTTAATTCCGGGTTTTTTATTAATAACTCGTGAAACGGTACTTGTTGAAACGTGAGCTAGTTTTGCTATTTCATAAATAGTCATCATAAAAACTCCTCTTGCAATCGGTTGCAATAAGTAATAAATACCATATATTTACTTATCAGTCAAGAAAAAATAACCTCTATCATTTGAATATTTATTTTTTTTAACTTAACAAGCATTTTGCGCTCTATTTTGAAATTTGGTGCTGCTAAAAGTACCTTTTTTTTCCATTTTATTGTACAGAGAACATATATTTCGACAGATAGAGTGAATTCCCATCTTTTGTAAATTCGCAACCAAGCGTCTCTTGATAATACGATTCACCAAGTGTCCTTTTTTGAATTTTTGCATAGGCAAAGACTTTTTTAAAAATATCCACTTCATCGGTAAAATCCGTATAGGTATATAAGACAATATAGCTTCCCTTTTTTCTGATAGTCGTATGAAAAGATGAAGTGAGAACATTTGCATATATTCCTGCATAGGTAACAAATCCCTTTTCTGTTTCTTGATACTGCGAAAAAAAACCATAACAACCTGGTGAATAGTTAGTCAGTAATTCTTTTTCTTTAATCAGGTGATTAATTTTCAACAGTGCATGACTAAAACTAATATCTGAGCCAATGGGATACTCATAGGTAATAATAGGGCATTCTTTTAGCTGAACGATTTGGCAAGAGTCTCTGTTTTTGAGAGCATTGGTTATTTCCTCTTTTTCTCGGGTGAGAACTTTTTTTCGCTCCGTCAGTTTTTGAATTTGCGTTTCAAGATTCTTTTCTGTTTCATTCATTAATGAAAGCAAATGAGGAGCTGTTCTCTCTTCAAGGAGTTCCCGTATCTTTGTTAGTGGGGTTCCAACTTGTTTGAGTGAGTCAATAAGAAGGTAGGTGTCATACTGGGCGAATGTGTAGTAGCGATAGTTATTGCTTTCAATTAAAAAAGGTTTTAAGAGGTTAATTTTATCGTAGTAGAGAAGTGTATCTCGTGAAGTCTCACATAGGTGAGCGAATTTACTAATTGAAAAATATCCAGTCATTGTCTCTCTCTCCTTGACTATGGAGTAACTCCATACTTTATAGTAAGGCTGTTCTGTACAAAGGACAAGAGTATTGTAGAATGAAAGGTATGGAGAAGGGTATGGATACGTCGCTTAAAATAAAATTATCAAGCAAAAATTTACTGTTAAAAATATGGACCTCTGTTGGTTTGATGATATTTACATCGCTGTATACCATTGTCGACAGTTTATTTGTTTCGAATTACATAAACACCACCGCATTGGCTGGCATTAATATAGCTTTTCCCCTTATTACACTCATTGATGCCTTTATTTTTATGATGGCTTCAGGAGGTGTTGCTTGGGTGTCGATAAAAATTGGTGCTGGGGAAAAAGAAAAGGCAAATCATGATTTTTCCCTCATTGTCTATTTTGGGCTTTTTATAACCATATTTTTTGTTTGCCTTGCACTTCCTTCTCTGGATTCTCTTGTGAAATTTCTTGGAGCAAAAGATCCTGAATTATTTGGTTACACCAAAGATTATCTCCTTTTAATCCTCTTATTAGATCCTTTTTTTATGTTGCAAATTATCTTTCAACAATTTTTATTTGTTGAAGGAAAAGGGAAATTTGCGCTTATCCTTACCTTGAGTAGCGGTCTTACTAATATTTTTTTCGATTATCTCTTTATCGTGGTGCTCAATTTAGGGATACAGGGGGCAGCATTAGGAACTGGTGCTGGATATTGTGTTTCAACGCTCTTTGCTGGAATCTTTTTTATACGAAATAAAAAGGGCTTACATCTTACTAAACCGTCACGAAATTTCTCGGTAATTCGAGGAACGATGAGTAATGGATTAAGTGAGATGGTAACAAACTTATCTACTTCATTAACCACGTTTTACTTAAATTATCTTACTTTAAAATATCTTGGATCGGCTGGAGTGGCAGCCATCTCTATTATCTTTTATTGTCAATTTTTATTTTCTTCCATTTTCTTTGGTTTCTCTATTGGATCTGCGCCTTTAATTGGTTTTGGCTGGGGATCTCAAGAATATGACTATACGAAAAAACTCTTAAAACTCTGTGTAAAGCTTGTGCTCATTTTTTCCCTTACTATGTTTATCATAGCATTCACCGGAGCTGAAATAATTACACAATTTTTCTGTAGACCTGATAATCCTGTGTATGGTATTACCACCCATGGACTGAGATTATTTTCACTGAGCTTTCTCTTTAGTGGCATATCTATTTTTGCATCAAGTGCTTTTACGGCGCTGGGAGATGGAAGAAGATCTGCAATTCTCTCATTTGTTCGAGTCTTCGTTTTGACACTTTTCTTTTTAACGGTCTTTCCTCTTCTTCTTGGTGTCGATGGTATTTGGCTTGCTATTCCCGCAGCGGAAATAACGATGGTAGCAATAGATGTATTCTTTTTGGGACAACTGGCAAAAAGATTAAATGTCCTTCAACAAGCAAAATAAAGAATTATATGCTCTTGTTTCCTTTGTAATGCTAATGCCTGGTGTGAGCACATGTAACTGAGTTGCTTGAAATCCTTAAAGAACCCTTAAAAACAAGGTTTTGTCAATTTTTCTGCTCCTTTGTTTGATGAACGAGCATGGGCCTTCCTTTGCAAGAAATACCCATGCTTTTCCGTTTTATTGAAGTTATTATTTTGTTGCTTTATGGGGAATTGCGACGTATAATTTCTTAAAAGAGGGTATGTATGCAAGATTTGCGACAGGAAATTATTGGGCTACTCATTGAAAATGCAACAAAATTAGGAATTGAGTCTGATGAGAAAGGATATGTGAATTCACTTGAAGATAATCTCGTAGAAAAATTAACTTCATGGAATCAAATAAAGAACGACTTGGCAATAGGTGATGGTAAAGAATTATCATGTAATGGTGCAAATAAACCAAAATTCTGTGCTTTGCATTCTTCTGCTGCTTTGTGTGTGAATAGTTTTATGCCTTTTGTTGAATATCCAAATCAACTGTCATTTTTAGAAGAAATTAACTACACAGAAAAAGTGTTTGGAAAGAAATTAGACACCGGTGTTGGTACACTTACTATCGATTTGCTTTTATCAAATAAAGCGTATTCGGTTGGTGTTACATCAAAGTTTTTAGAGACGTTAAGTCTCAAAAAAACAAAAAGCTTAGCCACCTTTATCAAGCAAAAAAAATTGATAGAGGGGATACCTGATAGTTTCTTTAATTTAATTCAGCGGTATCTTGATACGAAATATGAAGGATATTTAGATGTTTCGCAATTAATAAAACATACGCTTGGTTTGATTAAATATGCAAAGAGTAATCATACCAGACCAAAGTTGGTCTATATGTACTGGACTCCAGATGATACGGGTTCTCTTCCTGCTTCTTTTATCAAACATCAGAAAGAGCTGGAAGCTTTTTCTGGGGAAATCAGGCCTTTTATTGATTTTATTCCTATGCGGTATGAAGACTTATGGAGTGAAATAGAAAAGATGGAAAACTGTCACGAGTATATTTCCAAGTTACGCAACAAATGTCAAATAACATTGTCACCTGAAGAGGTTTAGGTTTGTTTTAAGCAGGTGTGAGGGGGCGGTCTGTTATGGCGAGATACCCTCAATTAAGTGGGCTATCGATTTTCATAAATTTATCATAAAAATGTATAAAAAAACCTTTTCTGTAAAACACAGAAAAGGTTTCTTATTGGGCCCAGTAGGACTTGAACCTACGACCCACGGATTATGAGTCCGATGCTCTAACCAACTGAGCTATAGGCCCTTGCTGACAACGAAGGTCAACGGTATGTTTTTTAGCATGTTTAAGAGGTTTTGTAAAGTACCTCTTTTATAAATTAAGAGAGGATACCTTGATATTTCCGTTGGAAAATTTATATAATTCTGTGCTTATTTGGAGAGATTCGGTGGTAAATAGTCATTTTGTCAGTAAAAAGTGTAGAAATATAGAGAAAATGTCATAAGTTTGTAACTTTAGTGAAGTTTATTTTCTCTATGTCATAGAAAGATTTTCTATTCTTCTTAAAATAACTATGGTACTATAAAGAAAAATAGTACGAGTATTGTGTTATTTTAATAGCTGCACACTATCGGAGGTTCTATGAAGAAATTCTTTATGTTCTTATCAATTCTTATCTCTCTTGGGGTTAGTCCTCTTTTTGCAGATAGTGATTTCGGTTTTGTTTTTGGACAATTTTATCCATTTTATTTGCGTTTAGGAACTGAGTATACGGGCTTTAACTTACTCGAGGATAATACTACAGGAATTACTGCAGAAGCAGGATTAGGGTATGTCGATAGAAATCTTTGGCAAGCTGATGATGGAAGTGAAAGAGACCGAGAAGATCCTCTTGAAGATCAAATAGTGAAGACAGATTTATTACTGCTCTTTAATCAAGGTTTTTTCAATAATGATCTCACCGCTTCTGTTGGGGTGAATACGCAATTTTATGATAATCTTGATATTTCCATTGATAATCCATCGTCTACCATTTACCCAGATTTAGAAGATCAATATGTCTTTATTAATCTTTTAATAGCTGACTTGGAATATGATAAGATGATTGATACGGGTTTTACCCAGAATGGGTATTCCTTAGATAGTGAAGTAACGGTAGGACCTGGAGTACTTAATAGTGGTGGTGATATTGCTGCTTTTGCAAGTGTTCATGGAGAAGTGAATCTGGCAAAAACAATTTTCTATCTTCCGAATGCTCGTACAGGCAAAGACCTTTATTCGATTACTCTTGTTGATAGACTGATGGCTGATTATACCGTTGGTGACACCGTTCCTGTTGCGTTTCAAAGAAGTATTTCTTTGGGAACAAATGTAAGAGGCTTTGCAGCATATTCAGATCCTGCAGATTTTTCTATGGTGAATAATTTTGACTTGAGAATTGCTTCACAACCTTTTGAAAAGACTTTTCCTTTAGGGTTGAACATCTATCCTCGACTGATTTTCTTCTATGATGTGGGTATTGCCAATGGTGAAGCGCTGAATAGTAGTGCCGATTGTGCTGATGATATTTTGATGTCTTCTGGTATTCAAATGGTTGTTACCATTAATGACTTCTTGGATATTGGATACCAAATGGCATATCTTTTAGCAGGAGACAATATCAGTGAATCAGAAGATACAAATCCTGTAGGATCAATGGTCATTCGATTAAAATTCTAATATATGATTTTTGCATCATGCAAACAATGAGACCGTTATCCCTTTTATTCACTTGTGAATACTCTTGAGATTTTTAAACGGTATTATCAACAAAACATCTTGAAAGATTTTTGAAATCTTTTAAGATGTTTTGTTCTTTTCTTCTTTAATTGTTTATCATTCACTCTTTTATGCATTATTTATAAGGTGTAATTGTTTTCTATGTTGTTAATTGGTTGAAATGAAAGAGTAACTTGTATATAATCAGTTTTTATGAGTGATAAGAAAAAAAAAGTTGTATCAACACATTGGGCAGACATATATGCCGATAAAATCATCCGAGAAAAGGGTGATAAAGAAACGTATACATGTGCAAGTGGAATAACTCCATCTGGCACGGTACATATCGGAAACTTCAGAGAAATCATTTCTGTAGATTTAGTAACAAAAGCTCTGAGATCTAAGGGTAAAAATGTTCGATTTATCTACAGTTGGGATGACTATGATGTATTTAGAAAAGTCCCTAAAAATATGCCTAAGCCTGAGTTGCTTGAAACATATTTGAGACAGCCAATTACAAAAGTACCTGACACTCTTGGTAGAGCAGACAACTATGCACGTGGTAATGAAATTGATGTAGAAAAAATTCTTCCAACTGTTGGCGTTGATCCTGAATATTTATATCAGGCTGACAGATACCAGCATAGTAAATATGCAGAAGGTATGAAGTCTGCACTTGAACATAAAGATGAAATTAAAGCCATTCTGAATGAGTTTAGAACCAATCCTTTACCAGAAGATTGGTGGCCAATCTCAGTTTTCTCTTCCTTTACCGGAAAAGATACTACAACCGTACTCGGTTGGGATGGAGAATGGAATGTCACCTATCGTGATGATGAAACAAAGCAAGAAGAAACACTTGATTTACGCACTACTTCATTTGTGAAACTTCCTTGGAGAATTGACTGGCCAATGCGTTGGGTGAACGAAAACGTTGACTTTGAACCAGCTGGTAAAGATCACCATAGTGAAGGTGGTAGTTTTGATACCAGTAAGAAAATTGTGCAAGTATTTGGTGGAGAAGCTCCTGTTTCTTTCCAGTATGACTTTATCTCCATTAAGGGAAGAGGCGGAAAAATTAGTTCTTCCTCAGGTGAAGTGGTAAGTCTTTATGATGTACTTGAAGTATATACTCCTGAAATTTGTCGTTACATGTTTGTCAGTACTCGACCTAATCAGGAATTCTCAATTTCTTTTGATCTTGATGTTTTGAAAATTTATGAAGATTACGATAACTGTGAAAGAATTTACTTTGGTATCAACAAAGTAAATGATAAAAAGTTTGCAAAAAATCAAAGAATTTTTGAACTTAGTCAAATCGGAGAGGTTCCTACTGAAGCAAGTTATCAGATTCCTTTCAGACATCTTTGTAATTTACTACAGATTCATTCTGGCGATATTGATGAGCTTCTTGCGACACTCCCAGATTTGAAAGAAAGTCAGGTTGAACGATTAAGAAAGAAATGTACCTGTGCTTGGGCTTGGATTAAGAATTTCTCACCTGAGAATTTCCGCTTTGCTTTAGCAACAAAGGACACTCCTCTTGTTGAAACAACAGAAACTGAAAGAACTGCGATTAAAGCTTTAGCTCTGGCTGTAGAGAAACTTGGAACCTATGAAGATAAGGGCTTTACCGAAGCAATGTATGATTGTGCAACGGAAAATGGTCTTGAAACATCAGATTTCTTTAGAATTGACTATCTTGCTTTAATTGGTAAAGAAAAAGGACCTAAACTTGCTTCTTTCATTGAAAGTTGTGGTAAAGATAAGATTTTCCCAATTCTTTCAAGATACTAGAATAACGTCAGAGAAGCGGTAATTTTTCCTCTTCTCTCTACATAAAAAGGACCAAAGAAACATCAATTTCTTTGGTCCTTTATTGCTTAACAGGCTCAATGCATGTCTTTTGCTTTACTTGATAAGCTTATTGAGGAGTATACTATTTTTTCTCCACTTAGGTTGAGCTTTTACGCGTAAATCTAATTTGAGTTGTTGGTCAGGGAAAATATGTTTAATTGCATTAAAAGATCGTACTCTAATCTTTTTAATATTTGCACCACCCTTTCCTACAATAATACCCTTTTGGCTTTCTCTCTCTGTGATAATAAAAGCGCGTACCCATACTTCCTTTTTTTCTTCGTTGTACTCAAGATCTGAGATATCAACATAGATAGAATGGGGAAGTTCCTGAGAAAGCGTATTAATCGTTTTTCCTCGAATAATTTCACTAATTCTCATCTCGAGCGGCTGATCGGTAAACATATCTTCTGCATAAGCAAGTTCACCTTCAGGTGACCTCTTAAACAATTCAATGAGTAGTTCATCAACGCCTTCATCCAATTTTGCACTTAAAACGAAAATTGGAGCTTCTGGAAGTCTTTCTTTGATAAAATCTTGCGCTTCCTCAAGATTTGTACTTGATGCGACATCACTCTTATTAATTCCACAAACAATGGGAGCTTTGGCATGTTTAAGAATTTCAATAATGGATTCTTCTTCTTTTCCAAAAGGACGAGAAGCATCAATCATATAAAGAATGATATCACTATCATTCAAACTTGCTATAGCAACTTCTTGTAGTTTTATATTCAGTTTTTTTTCATTGATATGATAACCTGGGGTGTCGGTAAAAATTAATTGACCTCTCTGGTCTGTAAAAATACCTCTAATTGCATTTCTTGTTGTTTGAGGTGTGCTCGCTGTGATTGAAACAGGCATCTCTGTTATTGTATTGACTAATGTACTCTTACCACTTGATGGTCTACCTATGATAGCTACGGTACCACATTTCACTATTTATTTTCTCCTAAAGAAATTTGTTAATGGGAATAAAGAGACACACTCATATGTTATTTATTTCCATGAGTGATAATAGTCTATCACAGACCATTATTCAACAAGTCTCATGAGTTAAGATGAAATGGTTAGCATTTTTTTGTTCTCCTCCTTTTCATTTGCGCCTTAATTGAGTACATTGTAAAAGTAACTTTATGTTACGTTGAGGAGAAATAACTACATGCAGTTGGATAATGAAGAAAAGAAAGAAGAAAAGAAGGCAGAAGACCCTTCAGTAACTGAAAAAATGTTGAAGACCAGACAGCTCATGCTTAGTGGTGAAATCAATAAAGAAAGTGCTGAAGTATTAATTAAACAATTACTTCTTATGGAAGCTGATGACAGCGAAAAAGAAATAAAGATATTTATCAATAGCCCTGGTGGTGATGTTGATGCAGGATATGCAATTTATGATATGGTAAGATTTGTTTCTTGCCCTGTTACCATGGTTGGCGCAGGACTTGTTGCTTCTGCTGCTTCTTTGGTATTGCTTGCAGTTCCTAAAGAAAAGAGACTTGGTCTTCCTAATTCAACATACCTTATTCACCAACCTATGAGTGGGATGAAGGGTGTTGCAACAGACATAGAAATCTATTCGAAACAGATTGAAAAGTTACGTATTAAATTGGACACAGTTATAGCAACTGCAACCGGTAAATCTTTAGAAGAGGTAGCAGGAGACACTGAACGTGATCACTGGTTATTCTCTGAAGAAGCAAAAGAATATGGTCTCATTGATCGTATTGTAACAAAGAGATCTGATATATAAGCAAATATCATTGAGTTTTTCAAGAGATATTTCATCTTACACTTCTGAAGATTTTCAGAGGTGTATTTTTTTTCTTATTTCCCATCCCAAGTCAACAGAAATGTCCTTTTTAAGAGAGAGTAACAGAGGGGACACGATGCCAATTTTATTGATGCTAATGCTTACACTCTTTCCTTCTTGTCAGATGGTTTTCAAAAAAGAACCTAAAAAGAGTGGCCTGACCATTATGACGTGGAATGTTGAAAATCTTTTTGACGCCAATCTTGATGGGAGTGAATATAGTGAATATAAACCAGGAAATGGTTGGGATGATGTGGCCTATAGAAGGCGACTGAAATTAACGAGTGATGTGATTGACGATAGAGAGCCTGATATTGTATTTCTTGATGAAGTAGAGAATGCACAGGTTCTTAAAGATCTCAGTGAAACCTATCTCTCTCGTCATGGCTATTTCTATTATGGAGCGGTAAAAAAAGAAGGAGATGCGATTGCTATTGGTTTTTTATCGAAGATTAAACCAGATCAAATTTTTATTCACAACGTTGCTCAATCTCGCTCTCTGATTCAAATAAATATACAAAAAGATAATGAGAAAGTAGTTCTCCTTGGCTGTCATGGAAAGAGTCGATTAGGTGGGATTGATGCGACAAATGAGCAACGTTTAGCACTTTCTCAAACCATTGTGCATGTAATAGAAGATGAAAGTCCTCTTTTAATACTTGCTTGTGGTGATTTTAATGGCGATGTGGATGATGGAAAAGAATATGGGCAACCACCACTTGTGGATGCGGGAGGGTCTCTTTATCAAACCTATAAAGATAAAGGATCTTTGTGTATTTCAGGTGATAGAAATTATCTTGTTGATACGACCATGTATGGAGCTGACAGGGATCAGGCTCTTCATTTAAGTAAACCTGGAACGTATTATTATGAAGATGATGGTTGGCATTTCTTTGATCATATCTATGCATCGATGGCTGCATTCGACCATGAAGGATTGGATTTTAAGAAGTATGAAATATATGCACCAGATAAACTGTGTCGAGTTGAAGGGGTCCCTTTTTCTTGGGAGAGAGATTCGCTGAATGGTATCTCAGACCATTTTCCTGTGGTGATGTATCTTGAATAAAATGGATTGCAAAGGAAATGAAAGTTTCTCTTCGTTATCAGAGAAAAAACAAATTTGTTTGTCTTTTTATCATACATACCAACGGATTCAATTGTTTAAATTATGAAATAATTATTACATTATTTTAAATTTATGAAATAAATATTTAAAAAGTGATTGACTTGCATGAGTGATTTGTAATAGATTCTATCAATATATAACGACAAAGACGTACGATATTGTAAAGCAATATCTGCGTCTTTTTTAGTATCAAAGGAAGGTCAATTATGAAGAAATTTTTAACCCTAGCAACAATTATCTGTTGTGCAAGTGTGTTTACGTTTGCCAATGGAGTAGCAGAAGAATCGAATTCTTTCGCTCCATCGACTGAATCTCCGATGTACAAAATAGCCTGTGATTCAGCCTTTTCTCCTTTTGATATTCAGGTCGAAGAAGGTGAAGTTGTTGATGCGACTGTTGTATCAAGTGCTAATAATATGGGTGATTACTATGGGATTGATGTAGAAATCATTGATGCCATTGCAAAAGATCAAGGTTTTGATTATGCATTAATGCCTATGGATTTTTCAGCAGTTATTCCAGGACTTGTTTCAGGTCTTATTGATGGTGCAATTGCAGGTATGTTTGCAACTGATGAAAGAAGAGAAACGGTTGATTTTTCAGATGGGTATTATGGAGCGGTGTTGTCTCTTGTTGTGGATGTAAATGATGACAGTATTGCAAGTTTTGATGATTTGAAAGGTAAAATAGCTGCTTGTAAGGAAGGGACTACCAATATGATTTGGTGTCAAAATCATGCTGATATGTATGGATTCACGGTAAAAGTCTATCCAGATACAGCAAGTATGATGCTTGCCGTAGGTAATGGTCAGGCAGATTTTCTTCTTCAGTCTTATCCTGAAATTAGTTATCAGATGTCTATTGGTGCTCATACTAATTTAAAAATTGCTATGGAAGCCGTTTCAGAACCAAGACAACTCGCTTTTTCTGTGGTGAAAGGAAAAAACCAAGAGTTACTTGCCATGTTCAATGCAGGTTTAGCTCATATTCGAGCAAATGGTATATACGATAAAATTATCAGTAATTACGAGTAATGAGCCATAAAAGAAGTTATGAAAGAGAAGGGTACTGTTTTGAAACAGAGACCCTTCTTCTTTCATAAGAAATGTTAAAATGCAACGTGTGTGTATGCAATCGTAAGGAAAAATCTATGGAAATCATGAAAGAAATTTTAAAGAATAAAGAGTATCTTTTTCAAATGAGAAGGTATTTTCATCAATATCCAGAGTTGAGTTTAGAAGAATTTTCTACCGCTCAAAAAATTAGATCAGAGCTCACGGGTTTTCATCTTCCCTTTATTAAGGTAGCAAATACAGGGACTATTGCTACGGTGAAAGGGAAAAAAGCTTTTCCTGTTATTGGTATACGATGTGATATGGATGCTTTGCCTGTGCAAGAAATGAATGAAACAGCATACGTGAGTAAGCATAAGGGTTTGATGCATGCCTGTGGCCATGATTCTCATATGGCAATGGTACTTACGCTTGCTAAAATCCTTTCAGAGCATCGAGATGATTTAGATTGTACGGTAAAATTGATTTTTCAACCAGGTGAAGAAGGTTTTGGTGGTGCACAACTCGTACTTGATTCAGGAGAACTTGATGATATTGATACCATTATAGGTTCTCATATTTGTCCCTTTATTGATGAAGGTAAAATTTCAGTCGACCCAGGTCCTCGTTGTGCTTCTGTCGATTATATGAAAATTATCATCAAGGGAAAAAGTGGTCATGGTGGTATGCCTCAGTATGTCGTCGATCCTATTTATGTGGGCTCTCAGGTTGTTAATGCACTTCAAAGTATTGTTAGTCGTGAAATAAGTCCATTAGAAACGGTGGTAATCAGTCTTTGTACGTTTCATTCAGGTTCGCTACGAAATGTTTTTGCGCAAGATGCTGAGTTAACAGGCACGATTCGTACGTTCAATAACGACATACAAGCAAAATTACCCGCTCTAATCGAACGTATTATTAAGCATACGTGTGAAGCATTTCGAGCCAGTTATTCTTTTGAATATATCAAAGGCGATCCAGCAACGATAAATAATCCTCGTTTTAGTGCAATAGCGGCAAAATCAGTTGAAAAAGTATTATCTCCACAAGCGCTTGAAACACTAGCTCCTCTTTCTATTAGTGAGGATTTTTCTAATATGCTTCAGAAAATACCGGGTATATATGCCTTTATTGGTTGCAGAAATGAAGAAAAAGGATGTACCTATTCATTGCATCATGAAAAATTTAATTTGTATGAAGACAGTATGATAAGTGGGTGTGCTTTTTTGTTACAATATTTATTGGATGTGCAATATAGCCTTTGAGTATACCGCAAAATACATCTTTGTCTCGGCAGAAATGTAATGGAAAGAAAAAGGAACTGATGCAAAAATAATGTTTGCAACAGTTCCTTTTTCATTCGCTAATTGACGTGATGTTTATATTTCTTCTTCATCAAGAGTCTCAGCTAATTTGCTTTTAGATTTCTTTGGAAATCTGAGTTCATAGAAGATTTGTTCGAGCGTTAAGCTCAAGTTAATATTGTGCACCACACTCATGGTACCGTCAGGAAGTGCTACTGGCTTTAAGGTAACAGGGCTGAAGTTAAGAATACCAACAATACCAGCGGCTAAAAGTCTTTGGTACGTGTCAGCAGCAGCAATTTCAGGAACTGTAATGATACCAACTTTGACATCCATAGCTTCCGTTACTTCATCCAAACGAGAGAGTGGATAAATAGGTGTAGGCTGGGAAGCATCACTATATACTTGTGGATCATTATCGAAACCGGCTACAACTTTTATGCCATCTGGTTCAAAACCATTATAATGCATAAGAGCTAATCCAATTCTTCCACAACCAATGATAATGGTATTTTGAGGATCACCTTTTCCGAGCAATTCAGAGAGTGATTTGAGTAAATCGACAATTTCATATCCACCTCTTTTTTGCCCATGGATGGATAGTTGAGAGAAATCTTTTCTCACTACTGCTGGAGAAACACCGGCAGCATCTGCAAGATTATGTGCAAATACTTTTTCAAGTCCGATAGATCTGAGTCTATTAAGGGCTCTATAGTAACGTGTAATTCTTATTAATTGATCTTTATTCATAACGTTATTCCTTATTATGTGTTCAATGTTAGAATAAAGTGTCTTTAAAGTCAATAAATTAGCTTGAAAGTGTTAAAACTAGCCTTAAAAATGTGAAAAATGCGATTATTAAGTACGATTCTAATATAAACGCTAAAAAATATACTTTATTTGATGAAATTGAAATCTGCATGAGTTTTGAAAAAATATGGATAAGTAATATTTTCTTCGTTTATTTTTATCGGCGGAGCAATACTTTTCAAAAGAGTACTATCAAACGATAGGTACCTTTTACTGAAGATAGATACGAAGGTATGTAATGTTACCGTAATCACATTAACACGATAAATTGTGTCTTATTATTTGCTTATGAAAGTTTCTTACGCTTTGGCAGTAATATTATTGGCTATTTTTTCTATACATTCGATATATTTAATGTTATAATTTAAATAAACAAAAGATATATTGCTCTTTTTATATCGATATAAAAATAAGCATTGGAGGGTACATGTCAAAGAAAAAACTAAAATTCTCTCCTGAGTTAATCGCCTTTATCAAAGAATGGCGTAATAAACCAGGTAATTTAATTATGGTTTTGCACAAGGTCCAAGGAGAGTTTGGTTTTATTTCTCGCGATTCCGCTGAAGAAGTTGCTCATCTCCTTGAAGTTCCTCTCGCAAAAATATGGGGTGTGATAACATTCTACAATTTTTTCAAACTCGAGAAGCCAGGGGATGTGAATATTCAAGTTTGTCTTGGAACCGCTTGTTATTTAAAGGGAAGCGAAACCTTAGTAGATGCTATTCATGAAGAACTCGGACTTGATGTCGGAGGAATTACCAAAGATGGTAAATTCTCTCTAGAAGAAGTGAGATGTCTGGGTTGTTGTGGTTTAGCTCCTGTTATGACGGTTGCTGGTGAAGTATACGGAAAGGTAACAAAGAAACAGATTCCTGGAATCCTTGCAAAGTATTAATAAAGGTTTTTTAGATGCATCAATTTTTGACTGATTTTATTTTAGATATCGTACAAAACTCATTTGAAGCAGAAAGTAACTGTGTATGGTTAACCATCAATGAAGATGATCGATATCTTAAAGTTACTGTCAAAGATGATGGAAAAGGAATGGCAGCAGAAGTATTAAGACAGGTATTAGATCCTTATCTTACCGATGGGGTGAAGCATACGAGACGAAAAGTTGGGCTTGGACTTCCTTTTTTAGCACAGGCAACAAGAAGTGCTGGAGGGGAGTTTCATATTGAATCTGAAAAAGGAAAAGGCACAATCGTAACCTGCACGTTCGATTTGTGTCACGTAGATACTCCGCCTTATGGCGATATTCCCACAACATTATCGGCTCTTATCAGCCATCCGGCAGCGAAAGACTTGTATGTTGTTCGAAGTATTTCCACCCTGAAGGGAGTGGATAGGTATCAAATATCAAGAAGAGGGTTGCTTGATGTTCTCGGTTCTTTTTCTACTGTACGAGATCTCAAAATGCTGAATCAATATCTCTCTTCCCAAGAAGAGAGTCTTATGCCTTTGTACGTTGACCATCCAATCATTCTTTAACTATACAAATGGAGAAACTAAAATGGGTAAAATGACATTAGAAGATCTCAGGAAACTGAGAAAATCCAAACAGGATGCGATTAAGAAAAGAGATATTGAGGGTAAGAATTGCCATGTAATAGTTGGTATGGGTACATGTGGTATCGCAGCTGGAGCTAAAGTAGTACTTGATGAATTTATCAATGAACTTGATGCTCAAGGTATTGAAGACGTAATGGTTACACAAACTGGATGTATGGGGCTTTGCTATGTAGAGCCTACTGTAGAAGTGGTGATGCCGGGAATGCCTGATGTTATCTATGGTAAAGTGGATAAAAAAGTTGTGAAGCAAATTATAACAGATCATATTATGCATAAGAAGTTGGTATCTGAACATGTGTTCGATAGACCTGCAGCTGATATTCTAAAAAAGGACTAAACAATGGCATTCAGAAACTATATTTTGGTATGTGGTGGTAGTGGCTGTGAATCCAGTCATTCCGATGAAATTTATAACAATCTAATTAAGGAATGTGAGGCTCAAGGCGTTGCAGAAGAAGTTCAGGTTATTAAAACCGGTTGTTTCGGATTTTGTGAGCAAGGGCCTATTGTAAAAATTCTTCCTGAAGATGCTTTCTATGTGAAAGTAAAACCAAGTGATGCAAAAGAACTGATTGCAGAACATATTATCAAAGGTCGTGAAGTAACGAGACTCCTTTATGATAAAAAGAAGAGCACCAAAAATGCAAAGGTAGAAGATATTAAATTTTACCAGAAACAGTTTAGAGTTGTTCTTCGTAACTGTGGTAAGATTGATCCTGAAAATATTGATGAATATATTGCACGAGATGGATATCTTGCTCTCGAAAAGGCTTTGTTTCAATTAACACCAGAAGATATTATCGGAGAATTGAAAAAATCAGGACTTCGTGGTCGTGGTGGTGCTGGATTCCCTACATGGATGAAGTGGAATTTTACCAAAGCAAGTCAAGGCGATGTTAAATATGTTGTGTGTAATGCTGATGAAGGTGATCCAGGTGCATACATGGATCGTTCAACGCTTGAAGGAGATCCTCATTCAGTCATTGAAGCAATGATGATTTGTGGTAAAGCAATCGGCGCACATCAAGGATTTATTTATATTAGAGCTGAATATCCATTGGCAATTCATAGACTTGAAGTTGCTATGGCTCAGGCCAGAGAATATGGACTTCTTGGAGAAGATATTCTTGGCAGTGGTTTTGCTTTTAATCTTGAGATAAGACTGGGCGCTGGTGCCTTTGTTTGTGGTGAAGAAACTGCACTCCTTCAATCAATTGAAGGGCATCGTGGTATGCCACAACCAAGACCACCATTCCCTGCCGTGAAAGGGTTATGGGGTAAACCAACCTGTATCGATAATGTTGAAACACTTGCTAACGTTGCCGTTATTATTAATAAAGGCGGTGAATGGCTGAGTAAGCTGGGAACCGAAGATAGTCATGGGACAAAGGTTTTTGCTTTAACGGGCAAGATTGCTAACTCAGGTCTTGTTGAAGTTCCTATGGGAACAACATTGAGAGAAATTATCTTTGATATTGGTGGTGGTATTGCCAATGGTAAAAAGTTTAAAGCCGTACAAACTGGTGGACCTTCTGGTGGTATTTTAACCGAAGAATATCTTGATACGCCAATCGATTTCGGCGGTCTTACTTCACTTGGCTCAATGATGGGATCTGGTTCCATGATTGTTATGGATGAAGATGACTGTATTGTTGATGTTGCAAAATTCTATCTCAAATTCTCTGTTGATGAATCGTGTGGTAAATGTGCTCCATGTCGTATCGGTGGACGATCTCTTTTACATTTGGTTGAAAAAATTACTGATGGTAAGGGAACGGAAAAAGATCTTGATCAAATACAAGAGATTGCTCATGCAATGCAGATAGGAAGTCTTTGCGCGCTTGGTCAGACAACACCGAACCCAGTTCTTTCTGGTATGAGATATCTCGCTGATGAGTATCGAGCTCATATTGTTGATAAGAAGTGTCCAGCGGGAAAGTGTAAGAAACTAATAACCTATGAAATTGACCCAGAAAAGTGTATTGGATGTACAGCTTGTGCACGAAAGTGTCCAGTTGGTGCTATTACTGGTGAAGTGAAGAAGCCTCATAAGATTAATACAGATATTTGTATTAAATGTGGTGCTTGTTATGCTGCATGTAAATTCGGTGCTATTTCAGTCCACTAGAACGGGAGGAAAAAATAATGATAAATTTAAAAATTGACGGAATTCCGGTAGAAGTGGAAGAGGGTACAACGGTATTACTCGCAGCAAAAAAAGCTGGTATTCGCATTCCAACTCTGTGTTACCATCCTGATTTAACGCCATTTGGTAGTTGCGGTATGTGTATTTGTAAACAGGTGGGAAATAAGAAAATTATTCGAGCGTGTACAACTCCTGCCTCAGAAGGTTTGCAAGTTATTACCAATGATCCTGAATTGTTTGAAGTAAGAAAAACAATACTTGAATTAACACTCAGTACGCATCCTTCTTCATGTCTTACCTGCGTGAGAAATGGTAAATGTGAATTGCAGGATTTGGCTGCAGAATTTGGTATTCGAGAACAGCCATTTGAAGTGAGAGTCGAAAATCTTCCTAAAGATGAATCAACGCCTTCATTGGTTTTGGATCCTTCGAAGTGTATCAAATGTGGTCGTTGTGTTCAGGTCTGTCAGGATGTACAAGGTGTGTTTGCCCTTGAATTCATTGGACGTGGTGATGTGACTCATATGATGCCAGCGGCAATGATGAAACTTAATGATTCCCCTTGTGTTAAATGTGGCCAATGTGCAGCTCATTGTCCTGTTGGTGCCATCTATGAAAAAGATGAAACAGACGAACTTCGTGCTGCTGTGAATGATCCAAAAAAGAAAGTGGTTGTGCAGATTGCTCCTTCTATTCGTGTTGGTATCAGTGAAGAGTTTGGTCTTAAGCCTGGAACTATTTCAACGGGAAAATTATACACCGCATTGAGAATGCTTGGCTGTGATGTTGTCTTTGATACTAACTTCGGTGCAGATTTGACCATTATGGAAGAAGGAAGTGAACTTGTGAAGCGATTAACGACAAAGGGTAGTGTGCTTCCTCAGTTTACCTCTTGTTGTCCAGCATGGGTAGAATATGTAGAAAAGTATTATCCTGATTTGATGGATAACTTATCTTCTGCAAAGTCTCCAATGATGATGCAAGGTGCTGTAACAAAAACTTATTATGCCGAACAAAGTGGCACAGATCCTGCTCGTATTTACAGTGTTGCAATTATGCCATGTACGGCAAAGAAGACGGAAAGAGGTCGTGATGAACATATGGCTTCTTCTGGTTATTCTGATGTCGATTTAGTATTAACCACGCGAGAACTTGCTCGAATGATTAAAACTGCTGGTATCGATTTTGATGCGTTGAAAGAAAGCAACGTTGATAATCCTATTGGTGAATATACTGGTGCAGGGACCATTTTTGGTAATACCGGTGGGGTAATGGAAGCTGCAATACGAACCGCTTATAAACTGGTCACCAATAAAGAACTTGATAATGTTGAAGTTGCATCAGTCCGTGGTATGGAGAGTGTGAGAAAAGGTGCTGTCGATATTGATGGAACATCAGTGCGAGTTGCTCTTGTTCATGGATTGGGTAACGTCAAGCAAATCTGTGATGAAGTGAGGGAAGCAAAAAAGAATGGTAAACAAGCTCCTTATGAATTCATTGAAGTAATGGCTTGTCGTGGTGGTTGTATCGCCGGCGGCGGTCAACCTTATGGTGCAAATGATAAAATTCGAGCCGAAAGAATTGAAGGTTTGTATGCTGATGATGAACAGCACACACTCAGAAGATCTCATGATAATCCATCGATAAAAAAAATCTATGCTGATTATTTGAGTGCTCCTCTTTCACCTCAAGCACATCATTTGCTTCATACGCAGTATAAGCAAAGAGAAAAGTATCAATTTTAACATGACTAAGATGTAACATATATTCGGTTTCTTGTTTGACAAGAGATCGGATATTTTTTTTGCTATTCTGAAAAAACTCCATATTGTTTTATTTATGAAGTGATAAGCCCATATTTTCGTAATTAACTGTTCACGAATGCTTATAATGGTGTTAAAGTAAACCTAATGTAGTAATGCAGAGAATAATAACATGTGAGGAGAATCTATGAAATTAAAAAATACTATGAATACTCATCTTGTCAAAATTGGTCTTGAAGGTACAACCAAAGAAGAAATTGTAAAAGAATTATTACAAGTACTTAAAGACGACGGTAAGATTAAAGATATTGATAGAACCTTTGACGATGTGATGGAAAGAGAAAGTAAGATGTCTACGGGAATTCAACATGGGGTAGCTATTCCTCATGCAAAGACGTCAGAAGTAGATGGATTAGTAGCGTGTGTTGGAATCAAAAAAGAAGGCGTAGATTTTGCATCACTCGATGGTGAACCAAGTACTTTGTTTATTATGACATTGTCACCAAAAGATCATATTGGACCTCATGTTCAATTTTTAGCTGCAATCAGTAGGATTATTAAAAAGGAAGAATCAAGAAATGCAATCTTGAATTCAAAAACACCAGAAGAAGTATTAGCTGTCTTTGGATTATAGAATTCAGCAAAAGGAGGTTTTCTATGTCTGAACGAATGATGGTACTTGTACTTCAATTAGGAATCATTCTCATTGTAGCCAAATTCTTTGGGTACATTTTTTCACGTTTTCTGCAGCAACCAAAAGTTTTAGGAGAACTTGTTGCAGGTATGCTTATTGGCCCGTATTTACTTGGGGCTATTCCGTTTCCCAATTTTGGCCCGTTGTTTCCCATTATCCCCGATTCAACGATTCCTGTTTCGCCTGAATTATATGCAATTTCAACCATAGGGTCGATATTTCTTCTCTTTGGATCAGGACTTGAAACAGATCTTCCTACGTTTATCAAATTTAGTGGTAAGGCAATGATTGTTGGATTTGGAGGAGTCATCCTCTCTTTCTTTTTTGGTGATGTTGCAACGTACTTGTTACGAAGTGATGTGACTTCAATGATGCAACCAGAAGCTTTATTTTTAGGTACTGTTTGTACGGCAACAAGTATTGGTATTACCGCAAGAATATTGGGTGAAACGAAGAAAATTGCAACGCCTGAAGGTGTTACCATCATGGCCGCTGCAGTGCTTGATGATGTAATATCCATTGTGTTACTTTCTGTTGTTGTGGGTGTTTCTTCCGTTGAAATGAATGGAGGCTCTATTAACTGGGGAAGTATCGGTGTGGTTGCATTTAAAGCAATTGGATTCTGGCTCGCCTGTATGGTAGCTGGTATTATCCTTGCCCCTTATTTCACTCGAGGTATGAAAAAATTTCATTCACTTCCGTTAATCAGTGAAATTTCATTTGGTATTGCCATGTTGATGGCCGGTTTTTCAGAAATGGCTGGTCTTGCGATGATTATTGGTGCGTATATTATTGGTCTTTCGTTAAGTCAGACTGATGTTGCTCATAGTATCAGTAGACGAATAGATTCCGTTGGTGAATTTTTTGTTCCGGTCTTTTTTGCTGTCATGGGTATGATGGTGAATTTTGAGGCGTTACATTCTGTTTTAGTGTTTGCCCTTATTTTCTCAGGAATTGCATTCTTGGGTAAACTTCTTGGATGTGGCCTTCCTTCTCTTCTCTGTGGGTTTAATCTGCGGGGTGCGACACGAATTGGTTGTGGTATGTTACCACGAGGTGAAGTAACCTTGATCGTTGCTGGAATTGGATTGGCCTCTGGTGCCATTGAACATGATATGTTCGGTGTTGCTGTTATGACAATGCTTGTTGCTTCTATTGCTGCCCCACCTCTTCTGGTGAAAGCTTTTAGTGGTGATAAAAGTGGATATAAAAAAGAATTAAATACAGGTGATGATAAGAGTCGAATTACCATTTCAATGGATTATCCAAGTTTCCGTGTTGCTGAGTTCTTTAACGATTCACTTATTGATTCGTTTGTGCAAGAAGGTTTCTTTGTTTCTCGTATTGAATCAACTGAACCAAGTTGGAGTTTGCGTAAAGAGAATTTGGTGTTGATTTTGAAAATGAATAAACTCGAAGGAAATGAATGGCAAATGAATATTGGTTGTGATAAGGCCGATGAAGATTTTGTTCGTTTGATGATGGTCGAAACCATGGCTGATTTTAATGATTTTGCTCAATCTGTTTCATCTATGAAAGATGGAGACATGATGAGTGTTCGTCTTTTGATGAATATGTTTAAGGATGATAGTGAAGAGTAAAGAGAGACAGAAGTACAAAACTGTTTCTGTTGTCTCTTAAATAATATACAGGACCCTTTTGGGGCCCTGTATTTGTTGTATCGATTCAGAGAAATCTGATTAGAATCATTTCAGCACGTTAACTATTGCTATTGCTATTGGTATGTACTCTTTTATTAATAGTACACAGTTTGATTTCTTTTTTTGCCTTATCAATGAGCATTAACTGAGATCTGTCTGCGTTAAAAGCAATATCTTCCGGCTGGAAATCTCCTAGGTTGATTGTGGCAATATAGGAAAGAGTTGCTGGATCCTGTTTGTCATTTTCAATGTTTCCCACTTTGAAACTATACAAACAATTTGTATCATTTGCCAAAGCATACACATAACCAACATCATCACCAAAAGGTCCATAGCCCCAGTCGAAATGGACAATTCTTCCCATTTCAGGCATTGAGTCAGTTCCTGCTCGATATCTTTTTAAGATGGTTGTTTTCTCTGAATATCCAGGGTTTTTATGAAGAAGATCAATGCCTCCCTTTACCCCAACAATGAATGTATTATTGGTTAAAGGTAGTGCACAAATGGCAGAATAGTTTGGATAAGCGACAGGAATACACATAATATCAGCACTCGAATTGTTGGAACCTTGGAAGTTTACCATGACTTGGCTATCGCTTACTGAAATCATACAGATACCATTTTTATCACCTGCTCCTTGAATTAAGCCACTATCAGGATATTTATCTCTATTATACATATGATTTGCCATGGACGCAGAAGTATCAAATTCATTTTGATCGCGAACATTTGTTTTAAAACTTTCAATAAATTTTGCGCCATACCCAAGTACCCATACGCCATTATCAAAATATGGTGCCAAGTCCCCTGCACCGCAACTGAGTAAAAGGTCATTAATACGTATATACAGCAACTTTTTAAAACGGAAAACAAGATCATTATCGACAACCTCATACACATAAATCATATTTGTTGCTCGATCTGTATAGCATAAAGTATTCGTCGATTCGACATAGTACATGTCGGTAATATCGCTCATAGGCATGGAAGAACAACTTCTAAAAGTTTTAATTACAGAAAGATTATCGCCTACAATTCGACACAATTGAAGGGTCTTATTATTTTTGCTGTAAAAGAAGAATCTATCATTTGAGATATAGGTAATCACTTCATGACCACCCATGAGCAGATCGGTATTGTTTGCGGTAAAGGTATCAATAACCTGCGGGGTATACTCTGGTGCATTTAATGAAATGGTAAATGTTTTTTTTGCTGAAGTGGTGGCTCCGAGTTTATTTACCATAACCAGTGCATCAATTCTATGTTCTCCTAGTGACGCTTCAATTTTGCAGGTATCTCCAGTACTCGTTAAAATACCATCAACATACCATTCTACCGTTGCATCAGAGGGGAGTTCATAATCTAAGTCACTTCTCAGAGAAGCTGTTACTTTTTGACCCATGGTAATGCTATCAGGAATACCCATGATATGATAAGAAAGGGGAGCTCCTGATTTATCATCAATAACTAGAGATGAGTCTTCTTGAGAGGTTTGTTTATCTGATAAATTAAAGTTAATTGTTCCATTACTGGTTTTGCTTTGGACCACTCGAATAGCTTCAACGCCTCCAGCGACGGTTACATCACCATCTATTAAATTGGCAATAATGGAATAGGAACCAGCCGACCATGTTGCTCGGTATGTTGCAATGCCTGTTGTTTTATCAAGAGATGAATATTTGATCTTCGTCTTCTCTCCATTTTGTGATTTTTTCATTAATGAGACGGTTGGATTAGCAACTTTTTCAGGGTCCCATGTAAAGTTAATTTGTACGTCCCCTTTTCCAACAAGTTGGTCTAAGGTAATGTAGGTCACTAAAGGACTTTCCTCTAAATGAATAGATTTAAATCCTTGTATGATTGCAAGTCCCTCTTTGTTTTTTCCCGTTGCCGTAATGTCCCATTGTCCAACACTGAGTCCTTTGAGCATGACCTTTGTCTTGCCTGTTTCTAAACTCAGATGATCGTCAGAGTTGGGTCCTTTGCATTCAATCGTATATTGGCTTACCGCAAGGGTAGTTCCATGAGGTAATATTGAACGGGTGGTACTTTTGTTATCTGAAGAAGATAATTGCAGTTCAATATTGCTTGTCTTCGGTTCGTCGCTACAACTAGTGAAGAGAATGAAGAGAGAAGAGAGAAAGAAAATCTTAAGAAATGTTTTATAATGTTTCATTTTAAGCCTCCAATTGGTATATAAAAAAGAAAAGACCAATTGGTTGACTTGAAGAATAAAATAAAAATAATAAAAGGAAAAAAGTTTATTTAATTACTTTTATGAAAACTAATTAAAAATAAATAAATTATTTGAAGTTTTGTTGTTTTCGAGTAAATCTATAGTACAATCAGTGATTTAGTGTTACTATCTGCGTATGAAATTGAAACAAATATTAAAAACATCGCTTATCATTCCGGAGTTGCAAGCAACAAATAAGGAAGAAGTCCTTACTGAGATGCTTGATTTACTTTGTCAGGAAGAAAACGTGAGTGATAGAGATACTGTATTACAGTTATTAGAAGAGAGAGAATCAAAAATGTCTACGGGCATGCAGGAAGGGGTTGCTCTTCCTCATACCAAAACGGATGCTGTTGACCATCTCGTTGCCTGTATTGCTATCAAAAAAGAGGGCATCGATTTTGATTCGGTTGATGGAAAGAAAAGTCAAATATTTATTATGACATTATCACCTTCTCATTGTGTTGGTCCTCACTTAAAATTCCTCTCTGATATCATGGCGGTTCTTGGTGAACCTTTAAATAGAAAGAGATTACTGAGAATGACCACTTCAGAACAAATACTTTTGACATTTTTAGGGGAACCAGCTTGAAGATAATTCTCCAACTACTCATGGTGGTCTCCACTTTTATTATTGCTTTTATTCCTCGTCAAACGATAGGATTACCTCTCTACTTTGCTTGTTTTCCGCTCCTTTTATTGAGTGGCTGTCTCTACATACGTTATTACTATTATGTGGGAACGAGGGAAGTGAAGAAGATGTTTAAAGGTCAAGATGTGTACTCCCTCTCTTGCTGTAGAGCTTCACGAGAAGATAAACAAATACAGGAAAGAGGAAGACTTGTGGTGAGCAATGATTCTGTCTATTTCTTAGTGAAGCAAAGAGGTAAATTGACCTTTTCTTTGCAAGAAAAAATTAATGATCTTGATAGTTTTACGACAGGGTATCTCAAGGATGAACAGTATGGCTTTTTCCTTCATAAGGGCATAGAAGACATTGAGTTTAGCTGTAAGGATATTGATAAAAAAAGAGATAGCTTCATTAATGCTTTAGGGTGGGATGAAGAGATTCCCATTAATGAAGAAGTCGTTGTTAAAGGCAAAGCTGCTGATGCACCACTTTTCACTGACGTGAATCAAAAGAAAAAAAGTAAAGAAAACAAGCTTGATTCATTGTCCCCTAAAAAATAGTTTATTTTTATTCTTTTTGACCAGAGACCTGATTTAATCGGGTCTTTTTTTATTTTTTGTAAAGTGAAAACTCGATAGCAAGTAAAAATTATAGAAATATCAGAGTCTTCTGTCTATTTTATGCCCCTTCAATAATTGATGGGGTTTTTTCAGGTGTATTCATAAAAAAGTTTGCTAATGTTTTGGTTTACCTCAACAGATTTACGATGAATGAAGGATAGGAGAGTACAGGAACAAAGAAAATCGGAGGAAACGTATGGAACGAACAGGTGTGAGATTTCTCAGGATGAAGGGGTGTATTCTTGTACTCTCTTGTATGCTTCTTTCCACAAGAGGAGTGTCTGCTGCAGAACGAGGAAAGATTGGTATTGGCGTTGATGTTGCTTATCTTGATCCTCAAATATCTTCACTTATGTATAATCAAGTGAGTACGACAATTAGTCTGAGTTCAGAGTTTTCTCTGAGACTTCCACTTACCTATGTAATAGGAAATAGTGAGACGGATGTGACCATGCTTGGGGGAGGCGTTGCTTTAGATTACCAACCCTTTGCTATTCCTTTGTTTGTTTCGCTCTCAATGGTGCATTGTGGCTATTTATTCGGCAGTGATGCCCCATTAGAGCGATTACAGTATCTTGATGAGTTTTCTTTGGGGTATCGATGGCATCCTAAAAAAGGAAAGTTTTTTATTGAACCATCTATTACTTTCTTTGATCCAAGTGGCGTTTACTCAACGGAATATGAAGCGTTAAAAGAAAGCTTTCAAAAATTCCCAGATATACGATTATCAGTCTTGATTGGGTATGAGTTCTTTTCTTTTCCATTACAAAAAGAGGTTATCACTACGCGTTAAGTCGGGAGAAAGAGAGAAAAAAGAAAAGTTCGCATAACGGGTGCATAAATAATAAAAGGAGGAAAGGAAAAAACTCTCTGATGAGTTTTAACCAAAACAGATGAAAGATCACATGAAACTATTCGGTAATTGGGCTCTTGTATTGGTACTTACCTTTATCTTGAGTGGGTGTAGTAACTCTCATTGGGAAGAAGGGATAAAACCAAGAATTAGTGATGATGAATTGATTCCAGGAGTTGAAAAGGTTATTAATGAGGAGCTCGATCAAGTTGAGCCATTTATGGATGACGAGACCACTCGTGCATTGAAAGCTGTTTCTCAAGAACTTACTGGAAAAAAGGTGGTTGCTGAGGCATTGAATGAAGAAAATGGAAGAGATTATCTTGAATTTACCTATGATGTTGCCTATGGAAATGATGGTGATTTAGATACTTTTGTGGAGAATTCTAAAATGTTAATGGATGATGCTCATGCCGCAGAATTAGATGATTCCATTAAGGCTATCAAAAGAGGTATCGAGGCTCAATATACTCCCATTGAAAAGGCTATCCCACCAAGCCAAAGAGAAGCTTTTAATAGAGATGTGAGAAAACTCTTTGTTAAAACCATTGTGTTGTTTGTTGCCGGTATTGTGTATTCTTGTATGCCAAAATTAATGTTCTGGGGCAAGGTATCTGCCGCTTCTGCTGTTGCTGTTGCTGCTGGCGTACTCTCCTGCACTATTATAAATCTGTATCAATATTATAAGTATGGCGGTTCTGTTGATACGTCGTTTAGTACGTGGATGAAAGAGTGTACAACGGAACCTCAGTTAGCCTATGCAATGGCGAGTACGATGATTACGATGGGAAAAACGTTGCATAGAACCCCTGTTGTTACAGGGATTACAATATCTGTCTTTTCTCTTTATAATGTGCTTGATATCGTAAAGGGAATGTTGAAAAAATATACTTTTAAGTCCTAGCATTTAAAAGTTGTTGAAAGCAGTACCTACGAGAATAAGTGAGGATATAAATATGAATAAGACTGAAGTATCGAAGGTGTTGCTTTCAAGGTTTGTAAAGTATGCAAAAATTGATTCTATGAGTTGTGAGAAAGCAGCTGATGAAGGGATCAGACCTTCTACTGCAATTCAAAAAGATATGTTAATGCAGGTACAAAAAGATCTCAAATCCATTGGTGTTGATGATATTAGTGATGGTGGTTTCTATGTTATTGGAAGAATTAAATCCAATGTTGCGGGTGCTCCTGCTGTTGGTTTAATGGCTCATGTTGATACTGCAAGTGATGTTGAAGGGAATGGTGTAAAACCTCTTGTTCATGAAAACTATGATGGCTCCGATTTAGTGCTCAAAAATGATGTCGTTATTACCGTGAAAGATAATAAGGACCTTTTGAATTATAAGGGTGGAACTATTATTACCAGTGATGGTACTACACTCCTTGGTGCCGATGATAAAGCTGGGGTAGCCGAAATTATGGCTGCTGCTGAACAACTCATGGTACATCCAGAAATGAAACATGGTGAAGTTGAATTGATTTTTACCACTGATGAAGAAACAGGACATGGTCTTGATAATTTCCCTTATGAAAAACTTCATTGTACAACCTGTTATACCTTAGATGGTGGAGCTCAAAACATTATTGAAACGGAATGTTTCAATGCAAGTCATGCACAAGTAAAATTTGTGGGCAAATCCTATCATTTTGGTGCAGCCCGTGGCAGAATGATTAGTGCAATTGACATGGCAAGTAAATTCTTAAATTTAGTACCAGCCGGAGAAAGACCTGAAACAACGATGGAAAGAGAAGGTTATTACGGTGCAGTAGAGATAAAAGGTGGCGTAGCAAGTGCGCAACTTGATTTTATTCTCAGAGATTTTGATTTGGATGGCCTTGAACGACGAGAAAAGTTCTTAACCAATCTTGCTGCAACAGTAGAAGAAGCTCATCCAGGGAGTAGTGTGGACGTCACCATAACAAGACAATATTATAATATGGCTGAAGTGAGTAAGAAACATCCTGAAGCTGTAGATAATATTATTGCTGCATGTAAAAAGCTGAATCAACCAGCTCATTTTGAATTGATTCGTGGTGGTACGGATGGAGCTCGTATGGCTAATGAAGCAGATATCCCTTGTCCAA
>Ga0172378_10000408_pt1 | contig 37396 bp, 51 predicted proteins | sample GrowelOW332metaG_FD_119755 | JGI IMG/M metagenome (GOLD analysis project Ga0172378, IMG submission 119755) | Groundwater microbial communities from an aquifer near a municipal landfill in Southern Ontario, Canada - Pumphouse #3_1 metaG | ecosystem: Environmental > Aquatic > Deep subsurface >...
AACCTGCATAATAATCCATAATAATACTTTTCATTTTTGCAACAGATAAATTATTTGTTTCATCTAGTGGTTTAATTTCAACTTCCGTTTTCTTATAACTATGATTGCCGAAAGAATAAACTTCATTTCCTTTGCTATCAACTATTACTAAACTTTTAATATTCTTATCTTTATCATAGTCAATAGATTTAACAGATAATCTTGAAAATTTATCTTCTAATTCAAACCTACCATTATCTAGTGATTTGACAGGTAGTTTTGAACTTGTGATAAAAATAAAAGGTGCAGTATAAAGTTCACGACCTAAACCCCATTTAAAACACGCCCTTTTGAAAGCATCACTACTTTCGCCTTTCTTTTCGTTGCCATCATCTTCTCTACTTTCGATACCACAATCTTCTTTTCCAACCCATTCTTTCTTTTCGTGATCATAAATTGAAACTGTGCAATAGAGATTTCCTTTGATTTCTTGATATGTTGATTTCCAGTTAGTTGAACCGACAACTTGGTCTAATAGTTTCATATCGACACGAGCGTCTTTATAAAGCAACGCTACTGAACCACCTTTACCAACTTGTTTAATTTTGACATCAATATCTCCTGCACCTAATGCTGGAAACTTAATGTCCATTCCCTTTTGATATTCCATTTCAATATCTCCTTACCCTATGTGGGCAACATTATTTTAATATGCTTAAAACGATAAAGTAAACAACAAAATAAAACACCTATTATTTATAATAGGTGTATATATAAGTTCTATTTTGTCTTTGTTTGTTCGACTAATTGTTTGTATGTATCGGCGTCAACTTCAATGGTTTCTTCTCCACCTTCTATTGGTTTTTCAACCACTTCCGTATTGACCACATTGTTAATTGCTTCTTGCTCTAATCGTTCCTTTTCTAATCGCTCTTTCTCTTTTCGTTCTCTAATCTCTTGTATCTTTCTTAAAGTTATCTCATCAATATTTATCGGTTTAAATGAACCAATTTCTAATTCTACCGAGAATTGGTCAATCATATCACTCTTATAATCTAAACTATCAGCATTCTCTCTCGCTTCTTGTGTGGCCAATGAATAGCCAAAGAACATAGAAGATGCTAAATTAAGCAAACGACCGATTAAATCAAATGCGACTTGACCAGCATCACCCTTGTTAGGGTTAACCATTGCAGCTGCGAAAATAAAAGTAGTCATTAAGAACAATAAAACTCGATAAGTAATTGCCATAACTTTACGACTTTGTTGTTTTCTTCCTTTGTCAGCTTCCATTTTATAACCATTCACACCACGACCACTTGTAAAGAAAGTATATTCGAGTTTATTAAATGTAAATCTACCTTCTTTGTATATCTTTATGATTTCATATTGATATGCAGTTATTTGTGGGAAAGGTTCTTCAATCATTTTTCCCTTATCGTCCATATAAGTTAACACCAAAGGTTCTTCTTTAAGTCTTGCCAAGTCATTATCTTTTAAATAAATATAATGGCTCTTATAAATATTGGCAGTTGATAATTGCGAGTTTATAAAGGCGTTTTTCTCACGAAAGTATAAATCATCAGTCCACTGTCTAAAACACTCTGTATCGCTTATTTTGCCCCTAGAAATCTTATATCTAATCCTGGCGTCGAAATAATCTCCCCATTTTCTATCTTCGTTTGCTAATTCGCCATCTTTAATAGATAAAATCATACCAAGAATAGAAATGGCTAAACCTAACGCTAACTTAAAGGCAAATTGCCCCCAATCATAATCTTCGCCAAAACCAAAACCTAATTGAATAATTGAACTTGCGATAACGACAATAATGATAATGAAATAACAAATAAAAGTTAATAATCTTTGTTTATTACCATTGGCTATCTTTTGATAAGTTTCGTGAACCTTTTTATCTTTTATTGCTTTCTTTTGCTCTCTTAACTTTGACTTTTCTTCTAGTGTCATTTTCTAATACCCCCTTTTTTAACCAAGAAATAATATGTAAAAACCAAACTTGCCAATACTGCTACAATTAATAGCAACCAACCATAAAACTTTTCTAACCAAGAAAATAAGGTATAACCACACATATACATAGCCATAATGCCGAAACCAATTCCACATAAGAGAATAAAAAACATTATTGCAGTATAAATCTTTGTATGTTTAGGTATGATTTTCCATTTCTCTTTTAGATACTCTTTTGTGTATTTCATAATCTCTCCTTTTATTTATTTAGATTAAGTATTGTATCTCCTATGATGAACATACCACCTACGACTTGGCAAATAACCACGAATAAGAATAAGTAGGAAATAACTAACGACAACTTTTCTAATTCTTGGAATAATAAGAAACAAATAATAAAAGGTAATATTGTCATCGCTAGTTGTAAAACCTTTGCTAACAAGATAAACGCAATATGCTTACCCTTTTGAATCGTATTCTCTAATTCCATTTTGATCAACTTACCATTAAGCCACGAGCGAAACGAACCCCAATAGGAAAAAAGCATAATTACGATAACTGGTATAGCCACCAATGAGAAACCCCAACTATCAGGTTTCTTTTGCATATACATAATGATAATTGTCGCAAGTGGAACAATATACATAATGAATAAACCTATTAATTTTAATATTCGTTTAGTAAATAGATTTTTAATATCTTTACCTATTGAACTAAAAAAAGATTTCCAAAATGTATTCCAACCATTAACTTTCTTTGTTGATTTTTCTTCTTCCATTTTAATCTCCCCACAATGTCTAATGAACATTGATTTATATAATAATTATAACCTAGTACCATATTTTAATAAAATAAAAAAAGAGATTAGTATAACTAATCTAATTTTTCTTAACTTTTATTTTTATCTTTTTAACTACTTGTTGAATGGTGGGGGCTTCTTTTTGAATTTTTCCAAATGTTTCATAATTTAACTTAACTTCATTTAGCATATTAGAGAAAGTATTGGTATAATTTCCTATCACATTTTTTTGTTTTTTGTTAACCATTACAAATTGCAATTCTTTATTATATTGTATTTGAGTTTCTAATATTGAAATTATTGTTTCATTAAGTTTATTTGAACTTTCGATAATTGCATTTGCTTTTTCTATTTGCGAATTATAGTTTTCTATTTGAGTTTTTGTTCTTGCTTGACTTTGATTAAACTTAATAATTGTAGGAATAATAATTCCGGTAATAAAAGATAATAAAGCTGGATAAATAACATATGCTTGCGTTAACCAATAATTAATATTTTGTAAAATTTCTTCCATATCATTCTCCTATTTCTTTAATATCTGTTCCAAAGATATTAACTAATTCAATAAATCTAGTTGGTAATAAATCTAATTTTAATTTAGATATATCTCCTTTTATAAATGATAAAATCATAGTTTTAAATTCTTCAAATTTTTCAGTTTCTTCTTGTTCTCCACTAACTATTTCGCTGATTAGAATATTAAATGAACAAATAATATTTTGTTTTAAAATAAATGAATCAACTTTTTTATCAATTTTATCTACTTTATCTTTTATATCTTTTAATTCTTTTTCTTTAATTGATTTTTCCTTCAATTTAATATCATTAACTTGCTTTTTGATAAGTTCAAATTGATTTTTATCAAAATCTAAAACTTCTCCAATGCTTTCTAAATTACCATAAGCATCTTTTACAATAGATACAGATTTTCTAATAAATTTTTCCATATATTCTCCTTAAATTGTATAATCATACAATGACTTAGATAAATTAAAACCATTTGTAGTTATTCCTGTAATATATGTGTGCATGTTTAATATAGAATTAATATCATCAACAGTCCACACTTCTAAGTCTATTCCTGCATTTATAGCAAGAGTTATTCCGTCATTTGTTAATTTTTCTAAATTACAATCAAGGAATATGTAATTAGAAGTAGTTTGTCTACTAGTTATAGAAGAAATAATTCCAGAAGTAATATCTCCGTCTACAACATAACCTATTTTTGCTTTTGGATACGAAGCAAAAACGACATCCAATTTAGATATATTAGTGCATATAAATACTATATGTTCTAACATGCCATATTCTCTAACTAAACTTACAATTAATTGTATTTGCTCATCTAACACATCGCTAGATTTTATTTCTACATAAGCATTTAAACCAATTCTTTTTAGTGTTATTAAAAATTCTTCAAAACTAGGTATTTTTTCTCCTGCATAAATACTACTCTTCCAAGAACCAAAATCATATGCTCTAACTTGCTCATAAGTTAATGAAGATATATTTCCAGTTCCATTTGAAGTTCTATTTATAGAAGTATCGTGTAATAAGACAGGAACACCGTCGCTTGTGTATTGAATATCACATTCCACAAAATTAAATCCTTTTTTCTTTGCTAATTTAAAAGCAGATAGAGTGTTTTCTGGTGCTTCTATTGAAAATCCACGATGGGATATTTGCTTTATAAATGATAGTTTATAACTATTCTGTGTTTTTTCTAATTTCTCTTCTGCTTCTATTGATAAAGAATAATTAGGCAAATAATTATACATAATTGTTGTTAGAGTATAATCTGCTGATACTGTTGGCAAAGTAATATAATTTGAATTAGATACCTGATACATTTTTAAAACCTGAGATGAACTTAGTATATTTACTTCTTTATAAGATAAATTAGAATCGACGCTTGAATCATAAACTGTTCCTAAATCAGTTTCATAATATTGTTCAAAAGAAGAAAAATTATTTCCTTTTTCGATTTGAATATTCTTAAAAATTGCATAATTTCCTGCGGAAGCATCGTTATTAGTTAAAGCATAAATAATACTAATCTTTGTTGTTCCGCTTGGAATTTTTGTTGTTGATATTAGATTAGAATAATAAATAGAATTTGTCCATACTCCCAAACTTGTTCCTGAACTATTAAAGAAAGAAATTTGAATATTTGGTATCATTGTAGATAACGACACAACTTTTTCACAACTTAATGTAATTAAATCTCCAGCACTTAAATTTAACGAAGTTAAAGGAAGATTTAAAACATTCACTTGATGATTTCCAGAACCTGATACATAATCTTGATTTAATAGAACTTTAATTCCATCGTCTTGAATACTATATGAAACTTTTGAAGAAGAATTTTGATAGGTCATTGCAGAATTATTATATAAATTTTTACCGCTTATTTTTAATCCTAATTTGCTATAAAAAGTCATATTTGTTCCAGCAGATATTGTCGAAATAGAGTTTTTAAAATAATCATAAACTTCTGTATTTGATAAAGTATCTTTTCCAATATCTGTTAAATCAATAATAACCATATTTTTAATATTTAGTGTTGCTACCGCTTGTGTTAAAACTAATCTAAAATAAATTCTAGAATATGATTTTGTTGAAACTATGTTTCCAGTGTTTGAAATACAAATTCTTTTATTTGTAGTATCTATTAAAGCACTAGTTGAATTGATAAAGTTAATATAAGCACTTCCGTCATAACAACCAGCATATGTTGTTTGTGGATTTGCTACATATGTCATATCATCAACTTCAATAATACAAGCGTATTTATGACCAGAAATAAAATTTGCTGTTTTATTTCCAGAAGTTAATGTAATTGTAAATCCACCATCACTTTTGCAAAGAATAAAAGGCGCATTGTTATTTGATGTTATTGATGATTGAACATTTTGAGTTCCAATTAAAGAAGAAACTAATGTGCTTCCTTTGCCCTTTATTTTTAATTTAATTTTTTCTCCAACTTTTGTATTTTCTAATAAATTATTATTATTTACACAAGCGATTTTATTTGAAAAATTATCAATGTAGTTAGATTTTGATAAAACAGCATTATCTAAATCTGCTTTTGTTGGTTGATAAATCCAAGAACCCCAAGTGCCGCTAACTTTAACTCTTTCATATATATATAAAGTTGAAGAATTAAATCCTATTGCTCTTTGAGTAGCACCAGCAGTTCCAACATTTGAGTTTATATGTATGATATGAAATGATATTCCTAATGCGTTCATTTCAGCAGAAAGACCTGTCGTTCCACTATAACAAGTATAAAATCCACTATATGCAATAGTATCAACATTATCAGTCAATGTTCCACCATAAACACTAGGATTTATAACATTACCTAATCCTATGTTGTCTTTTGTCGTTCCATGTGGATTTCCACTAACTATATCTGCGTGTGTCTTGGCACTCGCTACTTTATTTTTTTCAATATCAGTATAGTCGTTAGTGCTTAAACCTTTTCCAGATACTTTATCAACTTTACCTGCAAGAGCAGTTAAAATATCTGCTCCCTCTGGGTAATTATTAAATATAGATAAAATCTCATTGATAGTATCTACAACTTCGTTGCTGTCTTCTTCTGTTCCTAACAATGCGTGTAAAGCGTTTAGTCTTGATTTATCGACTGAGCTCATTAAACCATCTAAACTTTCTGTCGCATTACCTAATGCTGTTTTAAACTCTCCTAACAAAATATCATCACTTAAATCAATTCCTAAAATTGTTCTAGTTTTTTTAACATAGTTAGATTTAATATTAGTTCCATCTTCATCTTGTTCTGCTTTTTTAGAAGTATATGTTCCATCTTTAATTTTTGTTATTTCATTAGCAACATTTACTTTTGTTTCAAGAGAAGTCAATAGTCTTTCATCTTCATCTTTAACAGCAATATTAGATTTTCCAGCAATTTGAGTTCCACTAATTAAGTTGTTAATTAAAGTTTGAATTGCAGTTATATCATTTCCACAAGCATTACATAAGTTTAATAAATATTCTAATGCTTCTTGTATTGTTTCGGTGTTTTCAATACTGTTGTCATCTATTTCTATATCTTCTGCTTTTAATACAATATTCGTAGAGAAATTTTTGCCATTTATAGTTGTTGTTCTATCTACTTTTGAAGAAATGGCATATAGAATTTTTTGCAAATCACTAATTGTTAATTCTTTTCCACTAGGTAAAATAAAAGGGGAATAGTTAATATAAATTTTAATTGGAGCAGTTGCTATAAGCATTTCATCTCCGTTTAATTCAATATATTGACTACCACCTTCTCCTAAAATTTCAATTCCACTTCCTTCGTATGTGTTTACACTTACTATTAAAGCACCTTTTTGATTTATGTAATATGCTTGTAAAGATACTTCATACATTTGTTCGCCATCTATCGTTTTTTCTTCCAATATTTCATAAGAAATACTATTATCTGGTTTTTTAATATTTAATAATGCAGTAGCAAAAGAACTCAATTCACTTAAATCAAAATCTAAAATTGTTGCATTATTCTCACCAATATATGTTTGATCGCTTATTTGTGTTAATTGTTTAGTATGTTCTTTATCAATATAAGGTTTTAAATCACTACCTATATATATTTTAATTCTTTTCTCTACCATAATCGTTCTCCCATAATTAAATTATACACATTACAATTTATAATTGTTAATAAAAAATGATAATTGACTATTACTATCTAATTCTACTGGACAATTATTTATAGCAAATACTAGTTCACTTTCATTTATTGTTTTTGTTAAATCTGCTGTTGGAACATATATTCCACTTTCGCCCAATACAATTTCAATATTCTTATTTTTTATCGTTCCATCTAATTTAAAGTTTCTAGTATTAGAAATAGCACCAGTTAAAACATTTATTGTTGCATAAGAATAGAATGTAGATACTATTTTCATATTTACTGTATCTAATGATAAAACACAAGCATTTTGTAAAGTTATTGTGTCAACCCCATTACTTCCACTTAATTCAACATTATTATAGTTGTAATTATTTGCTTTAATTTTATCTTTTACATGAAATTGATAAACAATAATTGTTGAATATTGTGTTTGTTTTTTCTCTAAAATATGGCTTCCAACAATAACATTGTTTGTATTTCCTAATTGAGCAGTATATTGAAAGAAAGGTATCTCTAAACCATCTTTTTTATAATCGCTTTCAGTTATCTTGCAAGATTGAGAAATGATTGAATAGTAATTAGCAAAACATAATGGAGCAATATCTAGAATAGAATATGAATTATCTAAACTACCTAAACCATTTGCTGTTTTATATGTTGCGAAAGCATTATCAATTTGAGTTTGATTTGCTAATTTTATTTCTATTGATTTAACTTCTCCAAAATTTCCACTTCCAATAGTATAGTCGATAGGAATATTATATCTCGAAGTAGAACCCATAAACGAGTTCCAAGCACTTATTTCCCACTCTAATACAGTTCCAGTGTTTGACTTATCATAACCTATAATATTATTATCTTTAAAATCAATAATACAAGTGCAAGAACTATCATAGTTAACAACATATGTTGGAATTTGATAATATCTATTATTTTCAATTTTTATAAATGCTTGATATTCAAAATTTGCACCTTTACTTTTAAAACCAAAATTTAAAATATCTTGTATGTTTCCAAACATAGTTTCATTATGTCTGTCAGTTGTATCTAATTCTAATTCTATAAAATCACGATAGTTTTGTTTTCTTACAACATTATTTCTTTGTGGACAGTCGTAATCTCTAATGTTGCTATCTGCACTAATCAATGAAGATTTTACTGCACTATATTTGCTTAATGAATACATAACTTCATATTTGCTTCCATTGTGAGTTGTAATAGAAACATTAGTTATAATACATAATTCTTTTTTACCATTTATAGTTTTAAAAACTCTTTGTCCTTTTTGTAAAATATCAAAATATTGATCATAAATGTTATAAAAATTATAAGTATTTCCAGAAATATCTGTGGCATAAGATTTAACTAATTTAGATACTGCAAAATTATCTACAAAATTACCAGTTTGATTAAACAAAGCAACATCTTTTCCATTTTTAAAGTTGTCGTATTCCATTCTAAAATCTGCTTGTGGTATATATTCGCAAGCAAATTTAGTATTTAATGTCGTAATACCAAAATCCGTTAAAATTAATATAGCATATTCAATTTGTTGTATATTGTCGTTTGGAAAATATGAAGCAATAGATATTAAATTATCAACAGTTGGGGAAATGTTTGAATTATGATTATTAAACAAATCTGTTTTAATCAATTCTATTCTAGTTCCATTATTCATAACATAGTCGGCACATTTAAAATTCGTTATCTTATCTTCTCCGTTTTTAAAACTTATATTCCATTGAGCGTTTTCATATTTAGAAGATAAATTTTCGCTCATAAATAATGGTCTAATATTAGAATCACTATTTGATTTTAATTTATTTTCTTGTTTATCTATATTCATTTCTATAATAGAAATATTAAATACTTCTTTTGCTAATTGTTCTCTTGTTTTTAATCTTCCAGAAAACCAAAAACTATCAAAAGTCATAGAATTTACTATTGATAAAACTTGTTCATAAGAAGAAACATAGAAAAATTTAGAACTAGATAATTCTGTCCATTGTGGTTGCATCTCAAATCTATGCTGACATAAAGCAATTTTTACTCTTGGGTGTATGAATAATTTTCTAACTTCTTTTGCTTTACTAGGCAATTTAAAGAAAGCATTATCTTTATCTAATAGATATTTATCACTATCTAAAAATTTACCACCATTTATTGGGTATCTTTGATAAACACTAGATATAGCATTTTCAACATTAGATATAACTTTTGTTGCGAAATCTTTGTTTCCTATTTCTTCGTGTCTAATAAATTTAGGTGAATGCAATTCACTAGTATCTAAATCAATAATATCGTTATTCGTTCCACTTTTTGAAATAAAGTAAATATACGGATTATCGATATCTATATAATCTAATTCGTAGATAGCATTTTCTCCATTTGAAAATTCTTCTAATGCTTTACCAAGTGTATAATTGTCAAACGATTTAATTATTGAAACTTTATTATTATCTCCGAACACATCACTTAAAGATACATCGCAATTAACACCTTTTGATAAACTAATTAAGCGATTAAAAAATTCTCCATATGTATATCTATTCTTGTTGAATCCACAAGAAGTTAAATCTCTTGCATAAAATATCGATTTAGGGCTTACTAATTCAATGTTATGTATAAATTTACCATTCTCATCATTTTTAACGCTCTTTTGGTCGCTTTTTACAACCCACCAAGTATAATTAGAAGTTAATTTGCATATTGTGTTTTTTTCCAAAGCATAATCTTTATCATTTAATATTTGTATTTTCGCACTATCTCTCGTGTTGTCTAAATTGAAACACATATTAAAACCATTAGAAATATCAATAGAACCAAAATTAGTTTCTTCGTTTGTTTCCTTATCGTAAATTAGCAAATCATTAGTATTGTTTATAACTATCGTTAATTGAATAGTAGAAGTTAAAGAATTGTTTGATATAAGAGTTGCTGTTAAATTGGTATCTTCATATAACTTTGTTCCGTTATCTACATTCAATGTATAACTTTGTTTAGACAAAAAATCTTTATAGTATGTTGTTCCCGATACTAAATAAAATATATTGCAAGTAATAGAAGATGAAACAAAACCTTCGCCATAACCATATGTTGGTTTTATTGTTTCTATTTGTATATGGTGTGGAACATTAGAATAAGCATATAAATCTAATATATTGCTATATACATATTGACCACTTCCAGAATATGTTAAAATTTTAACTTGAATATTATATATTCCATTTGTTGAAATAAGAGAATTATTTGATAAGAAATTTGTCCCACTAACATATTCTATATCATGAAAACTAGAATATTCAGTTGTTCCATCACTAAAATTTGAAACACAAGTAATTTCATCATCTACAAAAGTATCTTCAACTTTAAAATAATTGCCTCTATTAAATGAAATCAAAACACTTTCAATTCCATCTACTCTAAAATAAATATCATTTATAGAATTAGAAATCACCATTACATAAGATAATTCTAAAAGCCTATTTTCTAATTTGTATCTTAATCCATTATAAGAAAATTTATAATTATATATTGTGCTATCATCGTCATCATTAATATGATAATCGTTATTTGGATTACCTTTTGTTAAATAAATTAAAAACATTGTATTATCTATTTGAGATGGGTATTGAGAATATAGAAATAGTCCATTTGGAAGCAAATTTGGAAATTCTACATTATCTCCAACAATAGTTGTTTCAATATCGCTTAATTTTAATGGTTTGTCTAATGTTTGTGGTTTTCTTTCAAAAACCTGTGTTGAAATTAAAGGAATATCACCATTTTCTACTTTGCTTAATTTAACTACAAATACAGGAGTTATTTTTAAATAACCATTATGTGTTGGAGTTTGTAATTGAGTTAATATTTCTTCATCATAAAAACTATGAATCGTGCTATCGTTTCCTATTTTATATCTAACTATATCGCCATACAATGAATTAAAAACATCTGCTGGCATTCCTTCTGATCTAATTAAGTTTCCACTAATATCGTCAAAATCACAGGTTACAAAAATATTTTTTAATACATTAGTGGCTTTTAATGAACTTCCAACTTTTGCATTAACATAATTATTACCTATATATGCTAAATCACTACTATATATATTTCTAACTACTACATAATCACCCATAATATTATTTTCCTTTACTTGTTTTGGTTATAAGATACTTTTCCGTCCCAAAAATTAGTTGATACTTTATACGCACTTCCTATTGCGTTATCTCCACCAACTTCCATACTCTTAAAATTATTTTGATTTTGTTTAGTTGCTTCTAATCTTTGCTCTCTTTGTATTCTCATCATTTGTTGAATTGCGAAACTAATTAAAATAGCAACACTAACGCCACTAATTGATAAAGAACCTGTTTTCTTATCTTGTTGTATGATTCCAAGTCCAGCACGACCTAATCTTGTTCCTTTTTCCCACCAGCCACTAGTTGCTCTGTTTAGTAAAGGGTTAACTGCTCGTGTTTTTCTATTTGCTTCAACTCCACCCTTTTCTCCACCGAAAAAATTAGAAAACAAACTTTCTGTGCTTTTGCCAGTGGATTTAACATTTCCACCGCCAGTTCCTTTATCTTTGGCTTTGTTTGTTCCACTATTTTTTATTATAAAGTCATAAGTAGTTGCCATTATTCATTTTCTCCAACTATTGTAAACGGAATAGAAACAGACATAACATCGTTATCGTTTTTATCTACTTTAACTCCGTTTGTAATCTTTCCTAAAAACTCTTCTTTTCTAATTACTCCAAAAGAAGAATATATTTCGCATATCTTATATGTAATATTAGGGGTTGAATTAGTCAAATATCTACTTTCTATATACATATTCCAAATAAAATCATAACTTTCATCGATAATAAACGAATAAGTAATGTTTGAAGAATAACTTTCTATATGTTCGCTACCTTTAAAACCATTGCTAGTAAGACCATAAGAGAAAATATCTGTTTTATAGTCGTTAGGTATATCTAATGGATCTAAATATTCATATTCGCTATCTTCTACTAACTCATTAGATATTTTATACTCTTTTATTCCAACTTGAACTAAATCGTTTCCTAAAACAACATTTTTAGAACATAATGTCGAACTTCCACTAAATGTAATATTTAAAAAATCTTCGCCGTTTAATGTTTGTGGTGTATCTATTTTTAAACTATCAAAAGACAAATCTAATTTGAATAATTCGTAGTCATCATTATCGTATGATTTTATTACACTTTCTAACCATAAACTATCTTGCGAATTATAAATTAATTTATCCAAATATAGTTTTTTTGTAATTTCATTAATAAAAAATATATTATATGCTTTGGTTTCATCTAAAAATATTCCTTTTTCTATTAAATCATCAATGGTTGTTTCAATATCTTGTGTTATTCCAATAAAATCATAATCTTTTAGATTTTCATTTTCTTGCCATAAAACTCCCATTGGCACAACTTCGGTAATCTCTCCATTTTTAGTTAATTGAACCATTTCAATTTTACGACCTTTTAATTTATCTATCATTTCATAAGTATTAGAAATAATTTCATCACGATATTTTAATTTTGAACGCATTGAAACGCTAAACTCAAAAGGAGATATAAATGCTTTTTTAACACTTGTAATAGTAGGTGAATTTGTTGTAGCTACTACACCTATTGTTTTATATTCCAAATTATTTAAGTCATCAATTATTTCTTTATATAATTCTCTATATGTTTCGATTTCGCTTATTTCTTTTAATGGTTCATAGAAACTAACCATTTTATAGTCTTTATTATTAAAAGCATTTTCGAGTGCTACTTTTACAAATTCAATTTCAAACACTTTAACCATAATTATCTCCTTAACAAATTATAACATAATTATTTAATAATGCTTTAAAGTTTCATCAAACGAAAAATTTAATTCATCATAATTGCTAGCGTTTTCTATTTCTTCTCCTGAAATCGTTGTTTTCTTTCTCATTACTCTCATTCCGTATAAATCAGCAATATTATTAACAATTCCTTTATTACTATCAATTCCATCTAATGAATTTTCTATATAATTGAAATGAATATTGACATAACTATTTTTATCTTTTGCTTGTCCATATTGATTTATTTTAGTTCTTTCTCCACGAACATTTTTTTTGTATTCATAATTTTGTTTAATTCTTCCACTACTAGTTTGAGAAATAGAATAAATGTTATAATCTCTTTCTTTAAAAGGTAATGAGCTTTGACTTCCACGAGTTTTTTTTGTAGATTTTCCACGAAATTTAATTACTTCCGCATCATTTAAAATATGATAATAAGGATAATCTTCTTCTGCTAATTCATTTCCTAGTGAAAACATTACAGTATCTTTGTCGATAACTATAATGTTGTTGTCTAACAATGCAATATTTTTTATATGTGCTGTTCTTCCTTTATGTTTTAAAGCATTAATTGCTTCATCTTCATAGGGCATTGATTCTGCTAGCAACGATTTTAAGGTATTAGCAAATGAATTAATATCAAATTCCATATTATTACCTATTGCAATAATAGTTCTATGCTTTCAATTCTTGGTTTAATTAAATCAGCAATTAAAACATTTGGTTCAAAGTATTTAGGTTTAATATTGTAAACTTTTAATTCTAATTCATCATAACTATCTTTATTGATAATTATTTTATCTCCTTTTATAAAATGAATATCACCAAAAACTTGAATCTTATATGTTAGTTTTAGTTTTTCTAATCCATTTTCAAAACTTGGAGTGTATGTTATACCACCATCGACAATAAAATATCTAAAAGGAACTAACTTATCGTTATTTACTTGTTTCCAATAACCTTTAAAACGATAAATTCTAGAATCTGCTAATTGATTTGTCATTTAACATTTACTCCTTTTTGTATTCCATTAATTTTACATAGTTTGAGTTCGTAAGCGATAATATCAAAAATACTATCGTTAATTGGATCATTTGAACTAATGTATAGATAATTATAAATAACTTGATATTGTAATTTTTTAAATGATAGTTCTTTCCCGTTGTTTACTATTAAATCATAAATATCTTTGTCGCTTGTAATATTATCGTTTAATTTATATATAGTGGTTATTGCTTTCCCTACACATAAATTGATAATAATATCTATCGTTGTTTCATCGACAGCAAAATCTTCCATATCAAGACCATAAATCTCTCTCAGCTCATCTTTCGTTATATATAAATCTTTTAAACTATTCATATTTTTCTCCTATTACTACTATAATTATAGTTTATTGAACATTAAAAATACAAACAAAAAAGCAAGTCCCATAATTTAAGGACTTGCTTATTGCTTTTAATAACTATGCTTTGGTATATGTTACAGTAGCAACTTCGCTAGATACACCATTCAAGATTTGAATTGCTTTAATTGTCTTGGTAGCAGTCATAGTGATACCGGTTGTATCATCATATTCTGTTTTAGTTGCATCTGGTGTATTTCCATCATTGGTGAAGTAAATTTTAGCACCAAAAACTTGTCCAGTAATCTTAATTGTCTTACTAGTCACGAATGCATCTCCTGCTGCTGGAAGAACTGGTGATGCTACTTCGTTAAGAGAAACTAGGATTCCATCTTCTCCGTTTGGTTGAACCCAAGCGTCGTGATATAAACCAACATCAACTTCTCCTCTTCTTCCACCAAAGCCCGGAACTTGTGAGAAGAAAACTGCTTCGTTGTAAACATTATATGCATCAAACGCTAATGGATGGACAATAATCCAAGCAACCCCAGAACCTAGCATATCGTCTGGAACTTCGATTAATTTAGCACCACCGAATAGCAATTCAACTTGTGCAGTTAAATCACCATTCCAAGAACCTAATCCAATATAACCTTTTCCTAAACTTGCTTCATCTAGTTTTACTTTCTCGCTAGCGGCCATATAAACAATGCATTCTGCCCATTTAACTCTCTTTTGAGCAAGGACACCTTTGTCTGCTAGCAAAAAACCTATAATTGTTGAGTTTGAAATAGATGCGTGTGCAGTATGTTTGACTGAACTTCCTAACATTTGTGTAAAACGATAAGTATCTACTGTTGGAATAGCGTTTTTAATAATGTAATTATTAAATAATCTAATTGTTCCACCATCGATTTGTGCTTCTTCTTGGTCCATAAGGTCAATGTTTAATTTGTTTCCTGCATCTTGCGTTAATTCTTTTTCAACACGAGTGCTTGTGAAATCCATAGCGGTATATCCTGAATCACGATTGAAAATTCCCATGCCGGTTGAACCTAGTGTAATTTTATCGTAAGAAATATATTTTCCACGATGAGAAACTAATGGTTTCTCTAAATCTTTTGTAAGACTGTATGTATTGAACATACCTAATACTGTTTCTTGGTTATTGATATATTCTGTGCAATATTTGCTGAATGTGTTTGCCATAATAATATGCCTTTCTTTATGATAATTTTATTATCTTAATTTTGAGAACTCTTTAAATTTTTCTGATTTTGTATCAGCAGAACCAATGCCTTTACCATTTGGAGCGGGAGTTCCTTTTGAACTAGAACTAGATACTTCTTTCCATTCTTTTGCAATTGTTTCGACTACTTTGTCTATTTCTTCGTCATTACTATTTATAATACGAATATCATTTTTAAAGAATGGTGGAAGTTGTCGCTCGTTTAGTTTTTCATTGATAGTTTTACTTTTCAATTCACTTTTAAGTCTTTCGAGTTCTTCTTTGGCAGACTTAAATTCTTCTTCTTGTTCTTTTTTTGCTTTTTCTTCGGCAGTCAAACTTGCTTCTTCTTTGGCTTTCGCTAATGCTTTTTCATTCTCTATACGAGTTTTAGCCATAAGTGCGTTTAACTTTGCTTCGCTTTCTTCCTTTGCCTTCGCTAATGCTTGTGCAACTGCTTCTTCTATTTGTTTCTTTGTTTCTTCACTAGAAGCGTTAGTGTTTTTTGTTTCATCGGTCATTTTATTACCCCCCACATTTCTTTTAACTTGTAATGGTCAAGCACTCTAATTTTGCAGAGATTAGGAAACTCTTATAAAAGTGATTTCTCACTATTTATCTTTTGAATTGAGATTATTGGCATTACCTAAATTAAACGCTTTTTTATTATCCATTTGTTCTTTTGTTTGTGGATTTGAATTTGTTAATTCTAGATTATGCTCATTAACTCCGTTGTTGCTAGGGTTTTCTTTACCCTTATTCATATTTTCGCTTTTTTCGTTTGAAATTTCAACAAGATATTTATTGTGTTCTTTCATTTCATCCATATATTTATCGACATTTTTAATAAATGAAAGTTGTTGTAAAGCGATAGAAGGTGCTAACACTTTGGCACTATTTAGATTTGCTATCATTGTTATCATATCTTGGTCATTACTTGGCAAAGAATGAGAGTATTCTAATTCAATTTTAGATAAATCAAATTCATATCTATTTGGAGTTTTAGAATAATTATAGCCAAAGTATTTAATGATCGATAATAATTTCATAAACGATTTTGTAAATAAAACTTCTTTGCTTCTTGCTAGGTCAAGCATTGGTTTAGTTTTAAGTTTCAAAATTGGGTCGCTTGCATTTTGCGTAAATGTTTCGCTAGAAAGAATTGGACAATGGCTTATATATTCTATTTCTTCACTTAATTTTTTAGCAACCATTCCCGTTTTCTCGTAGTCTAATGGGTTAGATAAGAACTTTACATCAACATCAGTTCCTTCGATTGCGACAATTCCTTCATTTTTAATAATGTTAAATGCTTCTTTTCTTTCTTGATCATTTCCAAAACGAACATTCTTAAACATTAATATAGCGGATATTTGGTCATCAATATTTTTTAATTCTTTACATTTTAAACTATTATATTTGCAAATTGCTTCTGCAACACATTCGGCATCTCCTTTTCCATCCTTATTATTTCTAAATTCAATAATAGGTATATCTTTAAAGTCGTGTTCTATAAAACTTGTTTTTTCTTGTTGCGTTAAATATGGAAAACTAGTTATATCATATTGGCAAGAGAATGCACCAGCAGAATATGGAGTTTTAATAATTGTCATTTTATCTTTTAAATAAACCCATACTTGTAAGTATTTTTTAGTTTGTCCATTATCTAATTCTTTAATTTCGTTTACATAAAAAGCAAGAACTGGAGTTTCGTTTATATCACATTGGTAAACAACATTGGTTGATAAAACATCTAATTCTTTAAAACTTGGAAATTCATCATTTTTTTCGTTATAAAGCATTAAAAACGAAGTTCCGTAATTAGAAGCACTAAATCCAAGTCCAGCAGTTTCTACATCTATATTTTTTTCTCTAAATCTATCATTTAAAAAACGCAAAGATTTTTTATCTTCTTTTGAACCACTAGATACAATATCAAACATTTGTCCAATAAATACCTTACTTGAAATATCGACAATATATTTCCATCTGTTTATTAACAATTTTTGACCATAAATATCTGTTCCATCATAAAATTGTTTCTTTTTTTTAAGAGATATTGTGTTTTCAGTATCACTTTCTATTTGTTTAAAATGCTCTTCCAATATAATGTTCATTGTTTGTAAAAGTTTGTCTTCTTCTAAATCTTTTACTGTGATATTTAGTTTTATCATCTTCTAAACCTACCTTTTTCTTCTATATTATTTATATTACCACTAAAACCAAGTCTAATGTTTCTAAAATCGTTCAATTCTTCAAAATTAAATCTTCCTATATTAGAAATATTATCATTTATTATGTATTGCGTCATAGCGTCGACTTCGTCATCGTGTTTGCCATTTGGGAATTCACTCAATTCTTCAACAAAGTCTTTAACTAGTGGGTCTAGACTTTCATCTGGAAAGTAAACATTACCAGCCACGAAATATGGAATGATAGACCTTACACGAGATATTTTACTGTCCTTTGGTATAAAAGGTTCTATTCCACCTATTTCACGATTTAATGTGTCTATAATGGCTTGACCGTTTGCTTTTTTTTCAACAATTTTCTTAATTGCAAGTGGGTATTGTTGACTTAACATTCTCATATAATTACAAGTTTCGGGGAAATTTAATTTCTTTTTTATTCTCTTTATTAAATAATGGTCTGCACCTATTTTGCCCCATACTTGACCTGAAACATAGTCAGCGTTTTGAGTATCTCCAAATGACAAGTCCCAAGTTTGAGTGTATCTATCAAAATGATTAGGCATACTATTCCTCGAATAAAATTTAAAGTATTTAGTTTCTAATTCGTTTCCTTCTAATGCGGTGGGTCTGCCTTGATATAAAGCGTTCCAAACCTTTTTTCCTACTGCTTCTTGTGTTCTCAAAGCCCAATTTGCATCAAAACCAAGTTCGGGACAAAGGGTTTCTCCTTCAATTCTTCCTAAAAATATATCTTCTTTTTCTGAAAGACAAGGAATATTTATTACCGACCAACCTTTCTCTTTTCCTAATTTTCCACTTAAATCGTCTTCGTGCCATCTAGTTTGAATAATGATTATCGCACTTCCTTTTCCACTTAAACGAGTAATAATACTATCTCTAAACACTCTTTCTTTTTTATCTCTTTCATTTTTGCTATCTGCTTCATCTCCGTTTTTATATGGGTCATCTATTATTGCTAAATGCCAACTTCCAGTGTTTCCTGTTAAACCACCACTTAAACCAACACCAATAATTCCACCCTTGTGCTTTTTTAATCTATAAAGTGTTTTATTATCTTGTGTTTCGCTAACTTCAATACCAAAAACTTGTTTTCCATAGTTTTTAGTCTTTTGTCTATTGCTATCTTCAAATTGTTCTGCCAAATCAGCGTTATAAGCGGTAATAATTGCACCTTTATTAGGATTTCTACCAATAAACCAAGAAGGTAATGTTTCGGTTATAGTCATTGATTTGCCATGTCTAGGTGGTAAGTTTAAAATGATCCTAATATTTTCTCCTTTTTCCACTTGATGAACTATTGTTTCCATTAAATTAGCCAAAAAGATATGAACTTTACATATAATCATATCTGGATAACATAATTTTAAATAAGCAATATAATTATCACGAGCATTTTTATATTCTATTTGTTTTAAAAATTCTTGTTTTTGATTTATGGTTAAATTATCAAAAGAACTATATATGTCTTTAAGACCTTTTGATATTTTTTCCTTATCAATATTGATATTATTCATCTTCGTTATCTCCAATATCGTTAGAATTACCATTTAAAATAATATCAATACTTTTATCTTTTGTTTTAGCGTATTCTTTTAATTTAGTTAAATCATCAGCACTCAATGTTTCGACAACTTCTTTCATTTTTTCGCTATCTACTTCTTTTTTAAGTTCACCATAACGATTAGGAATATGATTTGTTAATAAAAACTTAATCAAGTTAGCGTTCGGTTCTAATTCATATGTCGTATCTATCGGTTCTTGATATGTTCTAGTAATACGACCATTTTCATCATATTCTTTTACTGAACCTAAAACTTGTCTATGGCACTTACGACCGCCCATCGCTAATTCGTATGCAGTAGCACTTAATTGTATTTGTGCCAACTCTTCTCCTTTACTTAAAGCCCAAATAAGAGCAGGAGAAATCGAAAGGAGAGTTTGAAAGTCTTTTGGTGTAAGTTCTAGGTTTTTAGCAATTTCCTTTGTTGTTGCACCACCAATAGCCCAGCGAACGACATTTTCGATTGTTTTAGTGCTTACCTTTAATCTTTCGACATTGTTTTTTAAATCTTCGTTCATATATACATTTGATAAATCGTTTAGTTTATCTGCTTCTTTGACGATTGCGTTTATTATTTGTTTATTTTCTTTTTCATTCATAATTCATTAACCCCTTTATCTAACAATAACTATTTTATACTAAAATTACAAACATAAAAAGAAAGAGTGGAAATGGAATGCCACTCTTTCCCCAAAAGGAGGGTTGAATTATGTCAACCTACAATTATAGTAATATATAAAACATTTATTTTCAATTACTTTTTACTTATTTTTTTATCTAACTTGCGAGCAAAATAGAAAATGATAATTAACCAAACAACACAACAAGTGATAAATAAAAACCAATCTAATAGAGTAAACAATTCATAATGCAAAAAATTACTACCTAAAAAACAAATGGTGATAACTCCTAATCCACGAAAGATAGTGGCGATAGTTAAAAATAACCAAGTTTTCATTTTAGTCATTCCAACTACGAAGCAAAGTGCGTCATCTGGAAAAATAGGAAACGCAAACATTAATGGTAAATAGACCTTACTTTTCGTATCGACTAATTCTCTTGCCTTTTCAATATCTTCTTTACCGAATAATTTATAACCGATAGATATTCCACCTAATCTACCGATAAGAAATAAAATGTATGAACTTAATAACACACCAAATAAACAAATGCCACTAGTTTTTATCATTCCTAATAATGTAAAGTCATTAAATAAAACATTACCTAGTGCAACCATTAAAGCACTATTGAGTGGAAAGAATGAAGTGAATACCGAAACTAAAACGAATAATAAAACAAACATTAACCAACCTAGAACCCCTGCCTTATTAACTAAACCTCTAATAAACTCGATATTATCTAAACCGAATGCGTGAAGCAAAATATAGAATATTGCTGATATGCAAACTAAAACAAATATCGATAAACTAATCTTTAACAATTTAACTTTATTATCTTTAAACCAATTTTTCATACAAACAATATATATCAACTGAACATTGAAATAAATATTTTTTTAACCAAGTCCCATAATTTACTATTTCTAATTTGAGAAAAAAATATGAGGGAAATTATGGAGGGCAAGGGTTTCTCTTTCTTCCTTTTCATTATCTTGACTACCCACACACACATTGCACCTTATCACTCCAACCAAGCTACTATTGTCTGGTGTCTGTTATTGACCCCTATACGCACGCCCATCACATCACGCTCATTCGGGGAGCCAACGCTATGACACGCATACATACGCATAGACATATATACGCACGCTTTCTAGGTATTGTATAAAGTAAAGGTCTAGAACTAGTTCTTATTACTAACTAGGTATTATATATTTAAAGGTAAGTTATAGTTCTAGGTCTAGTTCTTTGAGTTTAGTAGAGTAAGAGAAATAATAGATAAATAAATTATAATAAAAAAAGAGATAAGAAATAAAACAAGCGATTTAAGACACGTTTTACCACCTTAATGAATATTTACACTCTTTTAGTTCAAATTCGTTTCTAATGTGCCTCAAAACTCTAAATAGGGCTATTGTAGGTAGTTTAGGAGCATTACAAATTGCAGAAAACAAAAGAAAAGCACCCTTACGAGTGCTAGTTTATATTTGGTGATCATTAGTGGTAATACTTGGGCGTTCCGTTAGCTTCTAAATCGGTTGCTAGTTTTTCTAGTTGTTTAATGATCTCCTTTCTGGTTGCTTCATTGTTGAGTAGCATTATTGTTCTTTCTTCTTGCATCAATTGACCTTGTTTCTTAATTTCTTCATCAATCATTCTCTGTAACACAGATGCGACTAGTTCGCTTATTTCGATTTTCATATCTTTCTCCTTTTATTTGGTGAACCTTGCAGGTAGTAATGCACGACTTACTGTCATTCTTTCGATATGTTTTCCATCTTCTGGATGTATCGTATCGAATTTGCAGTGAAGCCCTAAATCATTTAATACAATCGTTATGTTCTTATCGCCTTGGTAATACTCTCTATCGGTAGTTTCTTGTGACCTAACAAAATCTGTAAGTTCTTGGAGTTCTTCTGCGGTAATGTCGCAATTAATTTTAATAATCATTTTTTGAATCTCCTTTATAGTAATTCTTCAAAATTACATTTATCATTGATGATTTAGTTCTTTCTTCTCTTTCGGCTTCTTCACTTAACTTTCGATCAAGTTCTTCATCGATCCGAACATATGCGATTACTGTCTTTTTCATTTTTCTAGCCCTTTGAAAACGTCATAACCGCTTTTTAACTTAAAAACGCCATCGTGATACTTGCCATCTTGATCGTAATAGTTGAGCAAGTAGAAATAACCACTTTGAACATCTTTTTTGATTTTTGCAAAACTCTTTCTGGTTAGTTTCTCGATTGTTTCGGGGTCGTAGTCATCGATTGTGTCTTCGTTGATAAATTCATTATTGAACTGCAGATTATCGTAGATTACTCTGAAATCCCAATAATCGCCAATCGACACTCTTTTTTGATTTTGAAGAACCCACACGCAACCGATCATATCATTGTCGATTGTTCCACCATCGCTTTTCAATGTTTCTGCAAAGAACTTTAATTTTTCTAGTCTGTTCATTTTTTTAAATCTCCTTTTGTCGTTTTAGACATAATCATATTATAATATTGATTTACATTTGTTAACATTTTTTAACTTTTATGTCATTTTATCAAGTTCCATTCTATGTTATTTTTTTGTTGTGGCAATCCAAAACCGCAGGCTAAAAAACTATCTAAAATTCGTATAAAAGCTGAACTAAATTGAACACCGAAAAGGTGTATTTTTTTGTCATGTCCCATAAATTATGTTTTATATATGGCAATAATTATGAATATATGTTTTATAAATCTATATTCGTTTTCAATTAACATTTCATTTATAAAATATAGGGGGACTAAAAAAGATAGCCAACGCATTGACTACCTATAAACGGGCTTCCAAAGTTTCCGTTCCAACAATATAATCATAAAACAAAAAGGTTCAAGTTTCCACTCAAACCTTAATGATTGCAGGATAGCAATAACGAAATCTCATCTCTTATTTCTAATTCTAACTTTATCTTTTGCATTTCTTTTGCGTTATTATCTATCTTTTTTCTAATTTTATTTATTTCAATTTTTGAATAATCTTTTGTTTTTAACGAACTCTTTAATTCTTCGTTAATGTCATATAGTTTCCACCAACGAATACACATATCAATAGTTTTTTCTTTCATCGTTTTAATCTCTAAAACGATTATAAGTCAGTGTTCTCGCTATTGAAAGAGTTTATTTAAAATGGCAAATCATCATCTGGAAGTTTAGCTGATTCTTTTTCTTTCATTTCGACCAAGACATCTAAACTCTTATCTTCGGTGGTTTGTTCTACTTTTTCGTTCTTGATATATTCTACCAACGCAAACTCTTTTACGATAAGAGTATATTTTTGTGGATAACCCTTTTCTTTATCTGCTGGTCGCATATCGAGATAACCATAAAGACTAACTGCTTGACCTTTTTTACCATACTTTTCTAATAACTTAATGTTGGTTTCAAAAACGCAACAATCTAAAAATAGTGTTTTTTCTTTCGATATACTAGAAGCAATAGTAAATGTTCCTACCTTTTCTTTAATCACCGCACTGTGGACTAATCTTCCTGTAATATACATATTATTCATACTTCATTCTCCTTTGCTAGAATAATAAATTCTTTTTCTTGGTATTTTAGATTTAGATTGCAGAATTGCTTTATACAAAACTTAACATCTTCAATAGTTTTAAATTCCATAGCATTATTTATGTAGTTAGTTAATTTTAAAAATGTTAATGGGTAATCGTTGACAGCTTTCCTTTGGCTACCAAGATAAGCATTATCTCCAAGATGAACCGCCACTAATCTATTGCTAAACTTTTTGCTTTCTTTTAACTTATTTTTAAGCATTTTAATAACTAAACTTAATATAGCAATCACAATTATTAACATTCCTATTACAATTAAACCAATGATTTCTAATATGTCCATATCATTCATCTTCCTTATCAAAAAACTTTTCTAATTTATTGAATACTTTGAATGATATTTGATGATCATAATCTCCTTGTTCCAAATAACAATATAATCGTTTTGATATACCTATTTTTTTCGCCATTTGTTGTTGACTAATCATATAACTCAATCTTAATGATTTTAATTTGCTGATTCCTTGTTTCATAATAATTTTCTCCTACATTTCATACCCTTACCCCCTTTGTTAGTAGTATTGTTTTATCTGCTAATTCGTGCAAAACATTTCTTTGATAGTTTTCAATATCTCGTAATGTTCCAAATCTAATTTCTTCAAGTGAGAATGTAAACCCACTAATGATTAAACACTTTCTATTGCCATCTTCAACAATTTTCATATGTTCTTTATTAAATACAAAGTGTCGTTCAACTTCTCCCCTTTTAACGACAATATAATCGCCATCATTTAAGGTCTTTAATTCTTCTAGTTTCATTTATTTTCTCTTTTTATTGCTCTTACGAAAGTATCGTGTCCATACTCACCTTTGGTTAGTTCGATAATCTCATCAATGGTTTTAGTGTCAGTCATCTCTAAACCCTTTCTACGAGCGAATTCCTTTGTTCCTTCTAGACAAGCACCAGTGATGATACGATAGTCGTTGGCATAGACTTTATTATCTTTCTTGATACGAGCAATGACTTCTTCCACACCCCTTTGTTTCATCAACTTAAATTCTATATCAGCAACTGCTTCTTTAATTGTTTTTCCATGTGCCGAAACTCCATCAATAACAACTACGTAAACCTTGTTTTCCATTTTTTTATTATAATAATCGCTTTCGAACATTGCGTGATAGATAGTCTTATTTCCAACTATTTTTTTACTAAAAATAACCGTTCTACAATTATCAATAATTAAAATTGGAACAAATTGTTTGTTTATTAATTCATAAAAGTAATCTTCTTTTAAGGTTTCGTTTTGGAAATCTTTATAACGAGAATTGCCTATTTGACCGACTTTTGCAAAACAAGGTTTTCCATTAGTGTCGTATTCTTGTAAGGCAATCCAAGTTCCTTTGATACCTTTAATTAATGAATGATAACCGCAATCGAAGCAAGTAGAAAACTTACCTTTAATATCGTTTCGGGCATAATTACCACTACTTGCGTTTCGGGCATTATAACCACTACTTGCGTTTTTGGCGTAGTCACCACTACTTGCGTTTCGGGCATCATAACCACTACTTGCGTTTTGGGCATAATTACTACTACTTGCGTTTTGGGCATCATCTCCACTACTTGCGTTTTGGGCATAATTACTACTACTTGCGTTTTTGGCGTAGTCACCACTACTTGCGTTTTGGGCATTATAACCACCACTCGCATTTTGTGCATAATTACCACTACTCGCATTTTGTGCATAATTACCACTACTTGCGTTTTGGGCATAATTACCACTACTTGCGTTTTTGGCGTAGTCACCACTACTTGCGTTTTGGGCATTATAACCACTACTTGCGTTTTTGGCGTAGTCACCACTACTTGCGTTTCGGGCATCATCTCCACTACTCGCATTTTGTGCATAATTACCACTACTTGCGTTTCGGGCATAATCACCACTACTTGCGTTTTGGGCATTATAACCACTACTCGCATTTTGTGCATAATTACCACTACTTGCGTTTCGGGCATAATCACCACTACTCGCATTTTGTGCATAATTACCACTACTCGCATTTTGTGCATAATTACCACTACTTGCGTTTTGGGCATTATAACCACTACTTGCGATATCTTTTAATTCTTCTACTTGGCTATTGACTAAATCTTTTAGAGTTAACTCTTTAATCAATTCGCCTGTTAAACTAACTTGAAAAAACTTATTTAGTTCGCCATTATTATTAATCAAATCTAAATCAAACGGACTTTCTTTTCCATTTTCTTTTAAGTCTGTGGTATACAATATTTTCTTTTCCATATTATTCTCCTTTCCTAGTCGGTAATCACAATTTCTTTAATTGTTTCCAGCAAAAAATGTTGTTCCCAATTCATACCATTAAATATTTTAATTGACCCGTTATCGATACTTGCAATAGCGGTATAAAACTTTTCTTCCTTTCCACTTTTCATAATAATTTTAACTTTCATTGTAGAATCTCCTTTTGTCTTTTTAGACATTATTATAATAACAACTTTGCAATAACTTTGCAACATAATAAATAAAGAAAAAGTATTAGCGACAAACCAATACTTTTAAAAATTATTATTTATATAGATAATAATTTTATATATTTTTACCATAATTAGCGAACTTACCACAGCAATAATATAATTCTCGTGTTTTTTTATCTTTGAGCAATTTATTATTCTCTTCTTGATATTCTTTTTGCCATTCAATATATTTTTGGCAAGTCGCATGACAATTCAATATACGATTAGGACAATTTTTACAAGGATTTAATTTTAACTTACAATTAATAGTGGAGTTCCATTTCATATTTTATTCCCATTTTCGATTACTTCGTATTTTTTCCATTTGCATTCTGTCGCAAAACCAAAATGGTCTGGTCTAGGGTCAACGCAAATGTAATCTTTGCCTTCTTTAACAACTTTTCCAACCCAACCATCTTCATCTGTTATTACTAAGTCGTTTTCGTAAATCTCTTTTCCGTTCTTGTCTTTAAAACCTATGTATTTTCTTTTTTCCATAATTATTCCCTTTCATTTAAGAAAAATCTTAAATTCTTTTTAATCTCAATAACAATCCTTTCGGTTTGATAACCACGAAATTTATCGTAATCTCGTAAATCGTTAATAAGTTCGTGATAGTTCTTTGACAAATCATTTACTGACATAATGTGTCCTTTGTGCTTTTCATTATCAATTTGATTCTTTAATTTCCAAATCGACTTAATATGTGCGATTCTTCTTTTGTCGGTTAATTTACTTTCTAGCATTATCAACCACCCCCTTTGTGTATTTCTCAATTGCTTTAATTTGTTCAATCATTTTCTTATCAGTTCTATATAAATCATATTCATAACTCATAATCATTCTCCTTTTATGTTTTTAGCAACATATTCTTTAATTTTGGTGATGTTAATAAGTGGATCGTCTGTTTTTAATCTTCCAAATATTGCCATAAGAACAGAAACTACGATGCTATCGCCAGCACATTTATAGATTTGGGTATCAGTCATATTTACATTTTTCATAACTTCATAGTCTTGTGGTTCAAAACCCATTAGTAGCATACATTCCTTGGGTGTTAAACATCTAATCTTTAACCATTCCATATCAATTATAACATTAGGAATATTGGAAGTTGGTATTGTTAGACTTACACCATTTTGTTTCATTGCTCTATTGCATTGCGTATTAAATTTTCCTTGTTTGTTTTTCCAACTAATGTAATTTTTATAATTTTTGACAACCACACCAACATCTATTTTGGTTTTAATTGTTTGTGCAATACCATTTACCATAGTGTTTGTTGGTGAACTTACAAATTTTTCTTCTCTATTCCATTTTCCTTTAATAGCTACCAGGCTTTGAAATGTTTTTGGAGATAAGAAATATTTATCATCTACTTCTTTTTCTAAATAATCTTTTAACCTATTATCTAAATTGAATTTTGGTAGAAAGTGATAATTTGTTTTGCCTAAAATAGAAATCATATAACACCTTTTGCGATTTTGAGCAATTCCATAGTTTTCGGAGTTCAATATTTCACAAAAATTAGAATAACCTAATTCTCTTAATTTTGCTTCCCATTTTCTAAAATCATTGATATTTTTTGTGCCAACAACTTCTGGGACATTTTCCATTAACAGTATTTGTGGTAATTCCATTTTATTATCTTTTAATTCAATAAGTATTCTTTCAACTTCCCATAAAAGACCACTACGAGTTCCACCATTCGCTTGACTAACTGACATACCTTTTCTATTACCAGAAAGAGATAAATCTTGGCAAGGAAAACTATAAGTTATTATGTATTCATATTTATCGGTATCTACTATCTCTAAATCTTTGCCTTTAACTTCCATTATGTTTAATAAATTTTTGGTTGCAACCTTGTCATGATAAATCTTTTGTAATAATTCTAATTTCATTTTACTTAATTGTTCTAATGAAAGAGGCGATTTTCCATCACGAGATAAACCGATGAGTTCATAAGCAAGTTGGTCTTTTCTTTTTCCTATTGAATAATTAGTGAAATCTTTTGTATGAATTAGGTTATATGCCCCAAATGAATGATAATCCCATTCAACTATTTTATAACTTTCAACATTAGGAAAGATTTGTTTGATAGCTTTTAATTGAGAACCGATACCAGCAAATAATTCGATCAACCTAATAGGTTTAGTTATTTTATAAGTATCTATGGTTTCATTAAATATAGAAAGTTGTTCAGTTATTGCTTCCATGCTCACTCCTTTTCAAATAGGTCTAATTGCACATACTCATTTTCTTTGTAGTGCTTAATTCTTGCATTTGCTATGTCAACATATTCTTGATTGATTTCGCAAGCAGTCCAGTTTTGAAAGTCTGCTTTTAAACCGCCTAATATTTCGCTACCACTACCAGCAAACGGATAGCAAATCCTTTGTTCATTAGGTGTTTTGAATAGTTTTAATATCTTGGCGTTTAGGTCAATGGGCTTTAATGTTGGGTGGGGATTTTTAACAATTTGATGTGTTATTTTTCCTCCTAAATAATTTTTAGGATTATCTTGGTTTTTGTTTGCGTTTTCCATGTCGTGCCAATGTTTAATTTTATCTTCAAACTCGTCTAGTCCTTTGTTCCTTTCACTACTATCAACTTTCGGTTCATATATAAATAAATCGAAGTCAATTTGCTCATAGTCGCATTTATGAAGTATCTTTGAACAACCTTCTTCGTTTTGATTTTGTAAATCTAACTTTTCAGCAACTTGACTATCGATAAATGTTTGTGATGGGTAGCGACCATCAACTTCTTCATAATGAGCGTTGTTTTGTGGGTATTCATTATATACATCGCCATTAGTCCCTTTTCCACTGAATTGTGTTCGTTTTTCCGTTCCCACCCTATTTCCATCAATATTTAATGCACTACAAGTAATAGTTGTATCACCATTTTCCATAGCAAGTGTATCGTGTAATACTGAACCTGTTTTATTGGGTTTGTGAAAGACCATTATTGTTTCACAAGTTTGTTTTAGGGGGCTGATTGAATATTTATAACCATCATATTTTTTAGCAAGGTCGGTTGATGGTTTGGTTTCGTTAAAATCTTTCCCGACGGTTCCCGCTTCATATAAATTGTTTTCTTTAAGAGCATTAGGTCTTGCGTTTTGACTTGGCTCTCCTTGTTCTCTTTCCGCACCAGCATTTTTATCAATCATTTTTGATAAATCGCTTGCTTTTGGAAAATTGGATATGTAATACCAATAGATGCTTTGTTGCTCTTTGAAACCTGCCAACGAAGCGTAATACTTAAATAATAGCGTTTGTCTATCCATACCATACATAAGTAGATAACCACCATGCTTTAATGTTCTAAACGCTTCTTTGAACCATTTTTCCCAAAATTTACCAGTTGGCATTTCCCACTTGTTCATAAAATCACTTGCTTTTGCGTAATCGACTTTTCCATCTTCACGAATTACAACTTCACTTCCAAGTGCATATGGCGGGTCTGCAAAAATAATGTCATTCTCAAAGTCTTTTTGTTTTTGTAAAAACTCTAAACTATCACTCTTGATTACTTCCATACTTACTCCTTAAAGTTCTCATAATCTTTTTGACACATACCTTTTGGGCAATGGCAACTTAAACCATTCATAGTGCCATAGATACACTTTGCACATTTGCTTTCACTTACATCGATTTCTTTCTTTCCGTTGAACGCTTCGTGAAATGGTTTTGCTTTTGATTTATCATCAATGACAACACCTTGATTAGAAATCATCTTGCCTTGACCATCTTGTCTTTCCTTTTTAATGCTCGACCAATATCTTTTTAAATAAGTCATCGCTCGTGAATAGTTATCTTCTTGGTAATCTTGATATTCTTTTTGATCGGCGAGTTTCCATATATCGCCTTTGCGAATAATCAACTTATCAACTTCGACACTTAAATTGATATTCTCAATCGATTCATAAAATGCAGGACAATGATTTTTTTGTGCCGAAACACTATCGTTGTACGTAAAGTATTGATAAAGGGCATTACAGACTTGTTCTATCGTTAAACCCTGTAAATACTCATTGAGTAGTCTAAACAAAGCCCAGTCGCTCGATTTGAGTGGTTTTTGAATGAAATGAGTGTCGCCGATGAGTTCGAGTTTGTTGTTTTCCATTGTTTTCTCTATTTTTTATCATTTTCGATATAGTTTTTGATTATTTTAAGTTTCGCTAATTCTTTTTTAATTTTTCTAGATGAGTTTGTCTTATCCATTAAAACTAAATCTCGAATAGCAATTCCTAAACATACCGCCATAACAAATGCAAAACATTGTAATAAAACAAAACTTACAATACCTTCACTTTTAACAAAGAACATAGATGCCACTAGTCCAGCTATTCCTAAAACACTTAAAACTATAACAACCATTGTTAATTCATTTCTTTCTTTTGACAACTTCAATTCACTTTCTAATTTCTCAATTTTGTCGTTGATTTCATTTTTCATAATTCAACTCTCCTTTTATTTTTCTTTATCTAACCAAGTTGTTTTTGCTATCTCGATTAGTTCTTCCATACTTTTGTTATATTTTTCGCTCAAATTTTCTTGTATATTATTTTCTTTTATATCATTCAGTTCTTCTCTACTAAACTCAACTCCTTTCTCACTCTCTTTACTCTTATCTCTATTATCTCTTTTCCCTATACTCTCGCTCAATGGTTCTTTTTCGCTATACATTCCGTTCTTTTTGGTATGTATTTTTTTAAAATCATCAATGAAGTTAGTTTCTAATGGGTGAGTGAGATTATTGTTAATGCACCATGCCTTTATCAATATCAAGTCATTAGAACGGTCTAGCAAGAATTTATTGTCGATTAGTTCCTTTAAATCATTTTCACTGCATTTAGTGGCTCGTATAATGCTTTTAGCGTTAAACACATAGCCCCTATCATCTGCTCTCATTCCTAAATGGAAGTATAATGCTTGTGCAGTAATAGACAGATTAAGGAAAGCATCGCTATTAACTATCGACATATGGAACATTCTTTTAATTGCCATACTTTCCTTTCTTAATCGTGTATCGGTTCTTCTTTAATCTGTTCTTTACTATTTGCTTCTTCTAAATCTTCAAGATTTTTTAATTGCTCGAAATACGCTTTTAACTTGCATTCTTTTAAAAATCTTTTCTTTGCAGTCTTACGATTAGCCATATTATCTTCCACCATTCTTTCTATGCTTATCTTGTATAGTTCCAACATAACCATTCCATAATCGGTTTTGCAAATAACTAACCTTTTTAGAATAATCTTCTTCAAATAATGATAAATTGGTATAAACATTTTCTACTTTATCTTGACTTAATTTATCAATTTTGGCTTTCCATTCATCTAGTTTTGACATAATTATACTCCTTTTGGCTATTTCTTTTTGCCTTTACCCTTTGTCTTGCAAGCCATACTATCTCCTTTCTTGATCAAGCGATTAAACGCCACTTTGCCGAATAAATCTTCTTGATTACAATTTAATGCAATACACAATTTAATTATCGTTTCAAAGTTTGCTTTTTTCAAATCTAAACTTCCATTTTCGTATTTTTGAATCGCAACTTCACTACAAGAACTCAATAATGCAAGTTCATTTTGTGTAATTCCATATTTCTGTCTAATTCTTTTCAAATTGTTTTCCATATTTTTATTTTCCTTTACGTTTAAAACGTTTCTTAACGATATTCATTATTTCTTCTGCTATCGACCAACCTATTACCCAAAGTGCTATTGAGGTCAAGTCGTCCATTAGTAGAATCCACCACCAAGTGGTTCTTATAATGTCGTTAGGCAATACTTGAACTCGTATGGTTATTGTAATTGCTTCTAAAATCGCAAATATAACAGATAAGATTATTAGTTTTTTATATCTCATAATTATTAACATACCACTATGAGAAGAGCAATTACAACAACCGCAAGCACCAATAGTACAGACATTGTTATGATAGTCATTATCATCATCGCTATCATTGAATAAAGATTTTTCATAATTACTCCTTTACTTATACAAATCCACGTCATCGAACTCGACAATTTCATATTGCCAAGATATATAAAAACTGAGTGTACAATATTTGTCGGTCAATGGTTGATAGCAAGTTGCTTCTTTGTGAAAATTCCAATGTTCTATATTTAATCTCGAACCGCAAGATTTAATCAATATTTCAAATTGCTCTCTTTTCGGTGTGTGAACCACCATATTTTCGTTTTCGACAATTTCACTTAAAGGTATCTTTGCTTTATCACCTTTGCTACTTGGTGTTTCTAGTTCTTTTACTTTCGAAACAATAATATATTCTTCGTTTTCATCAGTTGACCTTTCGACAAGAACGTTCCCAATAATTGCTTTCATTGATAAGATTTTGCATTTGGTATTTTCCTGTAAAAAATCCACCAAAGCAACCAAATCTTTTTGTTCTAATTCACAATTGATTTTAATTTTCATAATCTTCTCTTTTCTTGATTAACAAGCACCATGCTTTTTGGTTTCACCATTTGTTATTGCCCAACCACTATTTGATATTGGGTCATTGACAATACAAATGTCTTTAATGTCAAATTTTTCAATGGTTTCGGCAAGTTTGTCCATTTCTTTATTTTCCATTAACGAATGAAGCGATGACATATCACTAATTGTGATATATACTCTCTTACCTGAATCATATTCGTAAATGATTCCATGTTCATCTTTCATAACTTTTGTAATCATAATTTCTCCTAGTGAGACTAATAAGCACAATCAGCAATTTCTTCTTCTAGTAAATCGCTAAGACTGCACGATTCTCTCCATGCATCATTCAAGTCTCCAGAAATATATAGTTTTTTGATGTTTTCTAACATTTTGTTTAACTTTTCTTCTTCCATAATTTTATTTCTCCTTTTGTCTTTCGACACTCTAATAATATCATACCATATTATAATATCTACTTATTTTTAATACTTTCTAAAAATTCGCTCATTTCATCAAACTTATTTTTATAATCTTTTTTGTCTTTTATTGATAAAATATCTTGTTCATAATCGTATATTCCACGCTTAATATCTATTGCTTTTGGTATCTCAAAAACGGACACATTTTGAACATAAAATACTAATTTTCTTTTAATATAAACTGCATAACCAAAGAATATCGCTTGTCTATTTATTCGCAATTTTAGAATTTGTTTTCTGGAATCAGGATTTTTAAATACTAATTCTCTTCTAAATGAATTTTTAAGTCCAAAGTGTGCGAATACAATATCGAATTTTTCACCTTTAACTATCTCGTCAACTGTTCCATAACCAACAAATAAATCTACATCTTTAAATGCTGTCAATCTTCCTATAAACTCGCCTTTTCTAAAAGCGAATGTTTCATTCCAACTACTTACTGGTATATCGAAATAGTTTTTCATAAATACTCCTTTAAATCGTTTTTCAGTTCATCTAATTTCTTTTGCTCTAATTCCGTTAGTTTACCTTTAACTTTTAATTTTTCTTGTAAGGAACGAAGTCTAGGCAGACTTTCTAATTTTTTCTTATAATTATTCTTTTGTTCTATTAACTTCTTTCTAATACTTCGTTTAATGCTCTTATATTCATCGTAATTAACCCAACCAGTAGTTTTAGAATATTTTAAAACCTGTAAAGAAGAATATAGTAATTTTCCATTACCGAATTTATAATCATACATTTTCCATTTGATAGCAAAGTCATCGGTTATCATACCTTTAACATCTACAACTTGTATGGATTGTTCGCCAATGTATGAATATGAGAAATCGGCTTCATAGATAATTGGTTCAATTTTTTTATTCTCTCCATTTACAAATCCGTCTTGTAAAATAAATTGTGGGTGTATCTTTAAATCCTTAATTTCTTTATTTTCTAATTTGCTCTTTAACAAAACATAAAAGCTTGCTTCCATTTCGCTATCAAACTTATAACCATCTAATATCACTTTCTTTGTATAAATAAAACCCATAATTAACTCCTTAACCTTATCGGTATGTTTATTGGTAATTTCATTATTAACGCAATATACTCATCACCATCTAAAAAAGTAATTTGTGCTTCATATTCGTTAATAATTCTAACAATTTTGGCGACTTCCATTTCTTCATTTACATATATGTATGTAAATGTTTCTTTTTCCTCTTCGTTTTGAGAAAAAGGTATCAAACCAACTAATTTATAATTTAATTTAGAATAATCCATTATAGTTTCTCTATCTTTATGTCGCAGTGCATAGTGATTATATTGTTTTCATCACATATCAATTTGCTAGGATTCATATCTTGAATAAAAATAGTTCTTCCTAAATCGTTCAATTCTGTAAATGCCCTTTCAATCTCTTTCTCATCATTCTTATTATCAATTTCTATTTTGAAAGTCTTGAATAATTGGATCGTTATATCTTCTATTGCTTTTTGGAAATTCATTTTTTCATCTTGAAAGCAATAGTTAATATCGTTTGCGATTTCAAATGGCTTTAATCCATTCAAATCTTTAATGGCCAATATACGATAGTGAAGATGACCTATCTTTTTAATTTGTATTTCGAGTGGTGCTTTGCTTTTGTATTCAAATGTTTCCATATTTAATTCTCCAAATCCAAATCGTTAAACTCAATAATTTGATAAATGCCTTCGTTTTGCATTCTGCTAAAATAACCCATATTGCCATACGAGAGTGTCATATCATCATCAAATGAATAGCAAGTTTCAGTTTTATATAAAGACCAATGATTTTTATATTTCAGTTTATCTTCTTCTTTAATCGACCAAGTATAAAACCAAGTAAAACCTTTTAAATCTAATACACCTAATAATTCTTTGGCTTTTTCTTCGCTATCACAATGTATCGCTATGTTCTTTTTGTTTAGTATTTCGCTTAACTTTATTTTCATTCGTTTTGTCCTTTCTTTCATAAAATAAATTATTAGTAATGGTGATAATGTTAACAACACTAGGAACGATTCTAATCTTTAATGCGTTTTTACCCCTTTTATTCATCTTGCTAGCGACACCCAAACGACCATAAACAACAATAAATGCTTGTTTACCGAAACTTTCCAACTTCTTCATCTTGGCAATTATTTTTTGTTCGCTAGTTGCTATAACGAAACTTCTAATTCGTATGTGCGTTATATCAATTTGTTCTTCTTGGTCTAACGCAAACATTACATAATCTCTTTTTGTTTTTTCATCATGATCAAATAAAGGTTTAACTGCGATAATTCCAGAAAGCATTACTCTATTTTCATTTTTTACCTGATTTTTGATTTTCATTCCACTTCTCCAATGCTTTATTTAAAAAATCTAAATATTGTGTTTTCTTAATCTCTATTGATTTAATTTTTCTTGTATCACCGTGAACTCTAATACAATTCAATTCGCTAATATCGATTTTTAAACTTTGTTCGCAAAGAATGGCATATAGATTTAATTGTGCTTCTACCATATCTTCGTAAAATGCCGAAGTGGTTTTATAATCTGCGATACCAAATAAATTATCTTTATTGCGATAAATCAAATCAACTGTTCCCATTGCCACAACCAAATCGTTAATCTTATAAGCGACAATATGTTCGCTTAACATTGGTTTAATTCCGTATCTAGGAAAAATAAATTTAATAACATTCCTTGCTTCTATGGTTTTGTATAACTCTTCTTTACTCTTAATATAGTCATCAATTTCTTGGTGGACTTGTATTCCATATTCGCAAGCGTTCTTTAATACTAAATCTGGAATTCCAACATATTTACTAGGAATCATTAATTCTATAAGTTCGGTAATCGAAGGAACTTTTTTTCCGTCTACTAGATATGTGTGATTTTCTTTAATAAATTCGATAGTTTGTTCCATCTTATTTTTCCTTTATTTTGATTACAATACTAGGTTTGACATCGACAATAGTAATGTAATTATCGTATAAATCAATGTTTTCTTCTTTGAACTTTTTATTATCAAATCTTTCGCTTGTCGTTGCTTGTCTTAATGAAATTATTAAATCATCGTTTTCCAATTTAGTAATTCCGTTTTTTGTCATCACTTCTAATATTTTTTGTTTAATAGAATCTCGCTTATCAGTTATTGCCTTTGCCGATAGTTCTAATTTGACTAATTCTTTTGTGAATTTTTCGGCAATAGTTAATTTGCCACTAATTTCTGTCAACATATTATCTTTCATTTTTAATATCTCTCCATATTCCATATACTTTTTTTTCAAGCATAATTTTAATTTCATCTTCGTAATCAATAGCGAATATTTCAACCACTCTATCGTAATCTTTCAATATCTCTATTGCCCTATCTGTTTTTATTTTATAACTTCTTCCAAACTCTTCTGCTAAAAGTTTAAGTATCTTGGCATTATCTTTTTCATCGGTTTCATATTCGTAATTTTCGCTAATGTAATCCGTTTCATCGTTTGCCATTCTTATTTCCTTTACTGGAAATGAATAATTAATAATCATATAGTTGCCATAACCCCCACAATAATTCCTAATACTACCAAAAAAGCAAAACCCACCAATGACCCTTTTCTCGTTTCTTCTTTATGAGATAAAAAGGCAATTAGCAAACCTATAAAGCCGAGAAAGAAACCTAGAACAAAACCAGCACTATAAGAACCTTCGTTTTCTTGCATCATTTGCAATCCCCCTATTTCTTTAATGTAATTCTAATTGAAGTAAATGTTTCTATCTTTGTTTTTCCGTTTGCGAGTGGTTTAACTTCATAGCATTCATCTTCAACGAAAATATTAATAATTTTGTTATCTTTAAGCATTTGTTGTAGTTCGCTTAACTCTAATTTAATCATTTTGCCACCTAATCGCTCATTGGAACGATTTTTAATGTTTTCAAGACTGAAAATAGGTCTTTATCATTTAAGTCGCTTAAAACACTTGTTTTATAAGTTCCTTTTAACCAGTTATTAAAATCAGCTTTTCTTGTTTCGCCTAAACCTGCATAATAATCCATAATAATACTTTTCATTTTTGCAACAGATAAATTATTTGTTTCATCTAGTGGTTTAATTTCAACTTCCGTTTTCTTATAACTATGATTGCCGAAAGAATAAACTT
>Ga0172378_10000409_pt1 | contig 37314 bp, 35 predicted proteins | sample GrowelOW332metaG_FD_119755 | JGI IMG/M metagenome (GOLD analysis project Ga0172378, IMG submission 119755) | Groundwater microbial communities from an aquifer near a municipal landfill in Southern Ontario, Canada - Pumphouse #3_1 metaG | ecosystem: Environmental > Aquatic > Deep subsurface >...
AGCATGGTCGATCTTGAAAAGTAAAGTCAGGCACATGGTTGCTCAGGACAATAGAAATCTCCCACAAGCCTTAGACATTGCATTTAACTTAATGTAGCTTATGTTTTTTATTTAGCTATAAAATCCAACACAGCGTTAAATACACAGAATAGCATCTCATGGTGCCTCCCATCTTATTGTTGTTTTCGCTTTTATCATGATATAAGAAATTGCCTTTTAAATCTTTAGCAGCATTGTCATGAGCCCATCTGTTTTTACTGATCTTGCACAGAACGCCCCCACCCAAGTGATTGATTATTTAGGGGTAAGTATCAGTATTAAGCGGCTAGATTTAATTCATCCTCATATTTCTGGCAATAAGTTTTTTAAACTTAAATATAATATTGAATATGCGATGCAGCATGGTGATCAGCAGATTCTCACTTTTGGTGGAGCATATTCCAATCATATTGCTGCAACAGCCTTTGCAGCGCATGAGTTTGGTTTAAACAGCGTGGGGATAATTCGGGGATTAGAACTTCAATCTAAACCGCTTAATCCAACCTTACAAACCGCACACAATTTTGGGATGCAATTTGAGTTTATTTCACGCGAGCAATATCGTCATAAAGAGGATATTGAGTATTTAAATGAATTAAAACAACGCTATCCGCAGGCTTATATCGTGCCTGAAGGCGGTACAAATGCACTTGCCATTCAGGGTTGTAGTGAAATCTTAACTCCACAAGATCAAGATTTTGATCTCATTTGCTGTGCTGTGGGTACCGGTGGCACCATCACAGGTTTAATTGAAGCCAGCCATAGTCAGCAACATATTTTGGGCTTTTCTGCCTTAAAAGGTGATTTTTTAAAGCGTGATGTGGCACGACTTACCCTCAAGCACAATTGGTCAATCACCGATGAATTTTGTTGTGGTGGTTATGCCAAAACTACACCTGAGTTACTTGATTTTATGCAAAATTTTGAAGCGAAGTATTTTATTCCATTAGAGCAGGTCTATACCGCAAAAATGTTGTATGGCCTCTTTAAGATGATTGAGCGTGGCGAGATTAACACTCAGCAAAAATTGTTGGTGATTCATAGTGGTGGTTTACAAGGCAGGATCTGATTCTGAAAAATGCTTAAAAATTGGCTATAATGCACGCCTTTGTTTTTGGCTGTTGGTAAATTACCGTGTCTTCTCCTGTATTTGATGTAATTGTGATTGGTGCTGGTGCATCGGGTTTAATGCTGGCAGCCATGGCAGCCGCGCGCGGTCGTCGTGTATTGGTACTTGAAAAAGCCAACAAAGTCGGTAAAAAAATTCTGATGTCAGGCGGTGGTAAATGTAACTTTACCAATTTGTATGTCGAGCCGGAAAATTACGTGTCGCATAACCCACATTTTGTGATTTCGGCGTTAAGTCGTTATAGCAATTGGGATTTTATTGGTCTGGTCTGCGAGCATGGCATTGAATATGAAGAACGCAAACATGGGCAACTGTTTACTCTAAACGGCGCCAAAGACATTTTAGCCATGCTGTTAAAAGAGTGTGAAAAAACCGGCTTAGTCACTATTAAAACCAGTGCTGAAGTTAAAGAAGTGAATACGGTAGATGGGCAAGGTTTCCAATTGGCCACAACTTTAGGTTTTTTTGAAGCTGAATCAGTGGTGGTGGCAAGTGGGGGGTTATCTATTCCAACCTTAGGCGGTTCGGGCATTGGCTATGACATTGCCAAACAATTTGGGCATCATGTTTATCCAACACGTGCCGGTTTAGTGCCTTTTACTTTCTCAGATCATTTTAAAGAAGTCACCACCCGTTTAAGCGGTAATGCTGTTGAAGCGACTTTATCTAATCCATTCAATAGTTTTACTGAAGCTTTGTTATTTACCCATCGTGGTTTAAGCGGGCCAAGTTCATTGCAACTCTCTAATTATTGGCACAGTGGTCAAGCATTTCAGATCGATTTTTTACCCAGTTTAGATCTACATGCATTTTTTAAGACCAAGAAAACTGCACAACCCAAAGTCTTGTTGCGTACCTTACTCAATGAATATTTGCCAAAAAGTGTTGTCCTTGAATTACAAAACTTAATTTGGTTAGAACATGCCGATACAGCCATTGGCAATTTAAGTGATGATAAACTAGAAGCGATTGCTACCCAATTACATGGCTTTGAAGTCAAGCCATCAGGCACTGAAGGTTATCGTACTGCGGAAGTGACCTTAGGTGGGGTGAATACCGAAGAAGTCTCCTCTAAAACCATGGAAAGTAAAAAGCAAAAAGGCTTGTACTTTGTGGGTGAAGTATTGGATGTATCTGGACATTTAGGCGGTTACAACTTCCAGTGGGCATGGGCTTCAGCACATGCTGCTGCCCAATACGTTTAAGATCTTGCTTTATTTGGGCTGTTGATCTGCTTCAGCAGCCTGCTTTTGCTCTGCTTTTTTATCTTCGTGTTGCTGCTCTTCTTGAACTAATTGTTTTTCCTCTTTAACTGCTTGATCTCGGTCTTTTTGGTTTTCATACTCTTGCTGCGCTTTTTCATGATCTTGTTGGTCTTGACGCTCAAGTTTCGGCTTTTTATTGGCAAAAACAAATTTATAACCTGCAACCAGTAAGCCAATGGTTACTCCTGCAATCACAGCAGGTGCGATACGATTATTGGGTTTTGTAGATCTCATTCTATCTTCCTTAAAATAAAAACGATGGATAGTCACACCCATCGTTTCTAACTACTTACTTTTTATCTTCAGGTGAAATATCAGTATCGGTTTCTGATTCACCAGTTGAGCCATACGGGTTATTTAATGGCTTGTTATCAGGGTCAATCACCAAACGATCAGGTACCACAGTCGATGTAGATTGATCAAAGACGTCTACAGGAGCCACCACAGGTGCTTGATGAGGCTGTGTGGTTGCAGTTTTGCTAGACGATGCATCCATAACATCATCTGCCATCGACTTCACTTCTTGCGCTTGTGCTTTGGCTTGATCAATCAAGTCGGTCAAAACGCGCTCTGCTGGTCGGCGACCACCTAAACCAAAGGCCAAAGCGAAAGCCACGGCGACCGCACCTAAAGTTAAACCAAAGGCTAAATTCACAATCGAATCAGCAATACCCATGGCACGTAAGCCCATGGCCAAGACTAAGCCCATAATTAAAACGCGTACCAAATTGGCTAACCAACGTGAACTTTTGTATTCACCGCGTTGCACCACATTGGCCACAATATTTGCCAGCCAAAAACCAATCACTAAAATGACCGCACCCAACAGGATATTGGCACCAAAGTAAATAAACATCGCGATTAAATCGCTAATTTGATCAAAGCCTAACCGGTTTGCAGCTTCAGACACCGCAAACAGCATGGTAAAGAACACAATTAAGTAACCCACCACACATGAAATTTTGGTAGTGCCTAAAAAGCGCTGTACCCCGACTTTTTCAGGAATAGCATCTACACCTGTTCCTGCTAAAACTTCAACCACCAATTTCGCCACAAAACGTGATACCACATAAGCTACAATTAAGATTAAGCCTGCGGCAATAATATGTGGGATGGCATTCATAATTTCATGCAACATAGCGGTTGCAGGTTGTGAAATAGCCTCAACACCGAGCGCTTCAAATGCCACAATGAGGGCCGTGATCATCACCACCGCAAATAAAAACGAACCCAATAAACGCGGTAAGTTTGCACCTTTAAATAAGCCGATTTTTTCAGCTTGCTGTTGCAGATTTAAACTGTTGCCAAGACCTTCGACAATGCCACGTACAATCTTTGCCAAGATATAACCTGCAAAGACAATAATGCCAGCAATAAATAAGTTGGGTAAAAAACCAACCGCTTGATTAACCATGTTCTGTACAGGATGCAACAGACCTGTTAACCCTAAAATCGAAAGTACAATCGGCAAAAACAGCAATAAAATCAGCCAATAGACAATTTCACTGATGTTTTGACTTACAGGGCTCACGCCGACATCAGCACTGAGTTTTTCATCCAATTGCGTGCGATCAAGTAACTTTTGCAAACCCACTTTGGCCACATTCGCCACTAACCAACCAATAAAACCCACAGCAATTGCGGCCAGTAATTGTGGTACAAACAATAAGAACTGCTGCACCATCGTGCTAAACGGACCACTTACGCTATTGAGATTTAAAGCATTGAGCGCACCAATCACGGCGATAATCATCACCACCCAAAACACCACTTTGGAGACAATCGATTCGATATTGGCACGGTGACCGGTGGCGCTACTCAATTTTTGATCGGTGCCGAGTTTTTGTAATAGCTTTTTAATACCCGATGCCACGACCAGTGCAATGATCCAACCCACAATTAAAATGGCTATCGCAGCCAAAATGGGATGGAATTGCTCCCAATAATACATGGCATTGATGCCATTTCGACTGCGCTCAAAATAATCATTCATATTTTTATCCTCTTATTTTTTCATTATGTCTTTGGGTCAAGCCCAGCCTGTTATATCTGTATCACCTTAAATTTTGTATATTTTTTATTCAAGTTATTCTATGCAAACTACACCAAAACGCCACAAAAAAAGCCCTAGAATGGCTAGAGCTTATATGAGGAAGATTTTATGGTGCGGTGGCGGTTGCCTCATCACTGGCTGTTGCTGTAGTGCTTGGGCTACTTACATTGGCTGTTGGATTTGGATGCCCTGGCGGTGCTTCACTTGGTTTGGGTTTACCATCGGCCATCATATAAAAAATGAGTGCGGCTAAAAACACCCCAACAATCAGCAGAATATAAATCGGTAAGCGCTTTTTTTGTTGGGTTTCTGAAGCACTGGCGGCATGATGCGAATTATTTTCATTGTGTGGCATACTGCGTCCCACCTTGAGTTGTTTGATTTTTATACTAACAACTCTATGTGTTGCATTGTGTGAAGAAGCATAGCAACATGGTGAACGAATAGTCGGTTGCTTGCCAAATTTTAAGCTATAATAAGCGACCTTTTTTTTGCTTCGTTGTTACTTTATGGCGTATCGTCAACAGAGTGTAACGCTTGATTTAGACACGGATGTCACGCATCAATGTACTTTACACTACACGCGTGATCAAAATTTGATTGGCATTATTGGCTTTAATAAAGCAAGCTATCAACTCAAGTGGGGCGATTTAGAATACTTTCGTCGTCGTACTGAAGAATTTTCAGTGATGCCTTTTCCTGAATGCATCAATGCCATGGTGATTGATATTCGCAATGTGGCGGCTTTTTTAGACAATGAAGTGCCAATTATTCCATGGCGTTTGATTGAAGAAGAATGTCCAATACGTTTGGTTGTGCCGCAAGATCGCTTAGATCATTATGCCGGTTTATTTGAACCGACTTGGCTATCCACCGATGTAGACACTGCCATTCAAGAAATCCGTGAGTTTATGGACATGTTTGTACATTAAATTTTAAAAACCTCCCAACTAGGAGGTTTTTTATAGCATGAAATTACCAGTAATTTTCCACGGCAATATTACCCTCACCACGGCGATTCATAGTCAGACCACGGGCTTTTAACGCGTCTTTAGTATCATCTACCATCTGTGGGTTACCACACAGCATCACATGGCTTGTTTGTGGATTGAGTGGCATACCTGCGGCTTTTTCAAGCTCACCATTGGCAATTAAGACCGGTAAGCGCTCATGCAAAGCGGCATTTGGGTCTCGGGTAATAATCGGGATAAACTTAAAGCCTGTATGCCCCTCACCAAAGGTGGCAGCAATCTGTACAATACGCTCGCTATAAGCCAATTCAGCTTGGGTACGCACGCTATAGACTAAATTGATGTTTTGATATTTTGACCACGTGTCAAAATCTTGCAGCATAGATAAAAATGGTGCTAACCCTGTACCGGTTCCCAATAACCATAAATCTTGTGGCAGTGGCAGTTGATACCGTGCAAGGGTTAAAAAGCCATAGGGAATCTTCTCTAAATACAGTGCATCACCGACTTTTAAATGCTGTAAATTTGAGGTGAATGCGCCATCGGGTACCACAATTGAGAAAAACTCTAAGGTTTCATCAAACGGCGATGACACCACCGAATAGGCACGTACCACCAACTCATCACCGACTTTGAGTCCAATACGAGCAAATTGCCCTGCTGTAAACTTAAAATGCGCAGGACGGGTTAAGGTAAAGCTAAACAAGGTATTGGTCCAACGATGTACAGATAAAACCTTTTCTTGTGTAAATTTCTCAATTGACATAATTTCAACGTGGCATCAAAGACTGTGCTCATGGTAGCATGACACGATAATTTATGAATATTTTTTCAATCTTAAGGCTATATTCATGCGCATGACATTACGTCAGCTGGCTGTTTTTGTAGCAGTCGCTCAAGAGGGTACCGTCACCAAAGCCAGTGATGCAGTCAAGCTTACGCAAAGCGCGGCGAGCATGGCACTGGCTGATCTTGAAGATGGTTTAGGTGCTCCACTGTTCGATCGTTTAGGCAAGCGATTACAACTCAATGACTTAGGGCGTTTTTTACTGCCTCAAGCGCTCGAGATTTTAGGTCGTTGCGAAGCGTTTGAACAAGCGGCAAAAGGTGAATTACAAAGTATTGATCTACGTTTAGGGGCAACCTTAACCATTAGTGATTACTTAATGCCTGATTTAATGGCAGATTTTTTACAGGTTCAACCCCAAGCACATTTACAATTACAAGTGGGCAATACTCGCCAAATGATTGAGGCGGTTAATCAATTTCAGCTTGATTTGGCTTTAATTGAAGGTTCATGTCATTTACCCCAATTACAATGTATTCATTGGCGTGATGATGAGTTAGCCGTATGTTGTGCACCGACTCATCCGATTGCACAAATTCAACGTGCGCTCACGCCTTTAGATTTTGTGGATGCTGAGTGGATTTTACGTGAAGAAGGCTCAGGCACACGCGAAGTGTTTGATAACGCCATTTTACAAGATGTACCAGATGCCAATATTCGCCTGACCTTGGGTCATAATGAAGCAATTTTAAAAATCGTGGCTGGTGGTATTGGCTTGTCTTGTATTTCAAAACTTGCCATTGAACCTTTACTTGAAAAAGGTCAGTTGGTGATTTTAAAAACTCCCTTTTGGCAATTGGCTCGCCCACTGTTTATGTTGGTGCATCGTCAAAAATACCAAGGACCGGGACTTAAAGCCTTTATGCGATTTTGTGAAAAATAATTCAAGCACCTTCGGGTGCTTTTTTAAGGCCCCAGACATGCTTTCTCAACACAATAAAAACGCCCTGCACAGTAATACGACTGGCGTGGCTGAATTTTAAACTCAGAATGACGTACCATGCCTTGTCTTTTATAATCTAATAATTGTTTTTGCTGTGAATCGACCAATTTCACCATCATGGATGCGCGTTGATTAGAGATGTGTATATAACCTAAACCAACCAACAACAGCACGATCATTAAACCCATGAACCATTTAGGCTGTCGCAATATACTCAATTTTTTCATTATCATCACTTTAATGGTGTATCAACAAGTGGTTGGCTGTCTTACGCAGCTTTATTCCCCTTTCCATGTAGGTGATATTGTAAACAAAAAAATTGAGCATTGTGCACTATTGTTAAGTTTTTATGCAAAATGTTTAAATACCGCGTTTGAACTGTTGTTCACATGGAATACCATCTTGATCACCATCCATTTTAGTATTAGGGCAATATTGATTAAAAAACGCAGCTTCTTCATAAGAGCGCATTTGTGAACAATGCTCTCGCCCATCACACTTAAACTCTTTACGTGCGCTCAGCGGCTGTGTTTGAATAGGTGTACGCTCGACTAAAGCTTGACGCTCAGTGGGTTGCACTTTAATTTCATCGGGTAAATTGCCATGTACTGCACGCTGGGCCAGAACAATCTGTTGTTGCTGTGCCATGAGTTGCTGTACATGTTGCTGTTGCATGTGTTGATGGGCTTGATACTTTTGATAACCCCAATACACCCCAAATAATGCAGCTAAACTTAACAATATCACTAAACCAATAACGACTGAACCTTGTTGTTTTTGCATCATAACCCCCATTTATTTTTTAATGTTTTAAATATACAAAAAGAGGTCTAATGACCTCTTTTTGAGCATGGTTTGATTAACCACGTAAATTTGATAAGAGCGCCGATGTAATCGATTTATTATGTTTTGCGACTTTTGATTTGACCGCCTTTTTAGAGGTATCTTCAACACGCTCAATTTTTACTGCTTTAAATTTTTCGCCATTACGCTGTGCGACAAATTTAACCCGTTCATTACGCTTAGGTTCAACCCCATCTTGTGGGAAATCTGAAATATGGAAAAAGATATCACCGTCTACATAACCAATAAAACCAAAGCCTTTAGTTGCATCGTACTGCTTGATCTTGCCTTGTAATAATTCATCTTTCATTGCGCTGCCCTATCTTGTAAGTTACTTCAATAGATTATATAAAAAAGAGGCTACACTAGCCTCTTTTTATGCTCTGTAAACATCAATCTTTTTGCACAGAACCAAAGATTTTATCGCCTGCGTCCCCTAGACCTGGCACGATATAACCATTTTCGTTTAAACCATCATCAATTGAGGCAGTAAACATGATCACATCAGGATGGGCAGCTTCAACACGTTGAATGCCTTCTGGAGCCGCTACAAGAACCATCACACGAATATCTTTACAGCCACTTGCCTTTAATACATCAATTGCAGCCACCAAAGATGAACCTGTAGCTAGCATTGGGTCAATGATCATCGCAAGGCGATTTTGTACATCAGGGACTAATTTTTTGTAGTAAGTGCGTGCTTCTAGGGTTTCTTCGTCACGCTCTAAACCCAAAACCGATACTTTGGCACTTGGAATAAGGTTTAAAAAGCCATCTAACATGCCAATACCAGCACGTAAAATCGGTACTACGGTAATTTTTTTGCCTGCAATACGATCTACAGTCACTGTGCCGTTCCAGCCGTCAATTTCCTGTTCAACCATCGGTAAATCTTTGGTTGCTTCGTAGGTAAGAAGCATAGTGACTTCTTGCGCTAACTCGCGGAAGTTCTTGGTACTAATGTCAGCACGGCGTAAAAGACCGAGTTTATGTCGAATAAGTGGATGTCGAATTTCATGAATAGCCACGGGAGAGCACCTAAAAGGTTAAAGATAAAATTTGTTCTATTATAGAGCTTTTTGCCAGATGGGATAAATAAAAAAAGCCCTCAAACTGAGGGCTTTTTTGTTAAGTTAGAATAATTTTAAATTATTGCTGGCTTAACATAAAATGAAGCGGAGATAAAATCTCTGTTTCAAGTGCAAGTTGGATAATTGGATCTGGATAAACACCGATCAACAATACAGCAGCAGTCACGATTAACACCATGATACCACCCACTTTTTGACCCCATTCTTTTTCGGCATCAATACGTGGTGTTTCTGGCGGTGTCATATACATCACTACCATCACACGCAGGTAGTAGTACAAACCAATACCAGAACCGACAATGATCATTGCCGCTAAGAACCAATGCTGAGTGGTGACCGCAGCCATGATCACTAAGAACTTACCAATGAAGCCTGCAGTTAACGGAATACCCGCTAAAGACAACATCATCACTGTCAGCACTGCAGTTAATACTGGACGACGCCAGAATAAACCACGGTAATCAGCTAAGCTTTCAGCTTCATCAAGGTTGTTGTATGGGCTAGACATCAACGCAATCGCACCAAAGGCACCGATAGTAGTTAATACATAAGTGATCACATACACACTGACGTTGCCTAAGCTTGCATAGGTCATGCTGATTAAACCAATCAACAAGTAACCAAAATGTGCAATTGATGAGTACGCTAAGATACGCTTTAAGTTCACCTGTTTAACTGCTAACAAGTTACCTACAACAATCGATAACACTGCAAGAATGGTTAAAATCGTCACAATCGAATCAATTAAGATTGCGCCTGAGGTTAATAAATAACGTACAAACAAACCAATGGTTGCGACTTTGGCAGCTGTTGCTAAGAACGTGGCCATTGGTGCTGGTGCACCTGCGTATACATCTGGCGTCCACTTGTGGAATGGCGCTAAAGATAATTTAAACGCCACAGCAAAGATGATTAAGCCTAAACCTAAAATCACCATGGGCTGAGAGATGTTTTCAATTAACGCTTGTACAGAATCATAGAATGACAATGAACCTGTGTAAGCATAAATGTACGCCATACCCATCAGCAACATTGCAGATGCAGTCGCTGATAGAACTAAGTATTTAACACCTGCTTCGAGTGACTTAGTACGCTGATGCGTATAGGCCAACATACCGTATACAGGAATTGACATTAACTCTAAGCTAATAAAGAACGATGCATAGTGCGAGCTTGCCACCATGAGCATAGCACCCGCCACAGAGAACAGCATCAACAGATACAGCTCTTCGCGGTGGTCTTTATAGCCTTCAATATAGGCATGTGACAGTGTGCAGCAAGCCAGTGCTGCAACCACTGCGATCAATTGATATAGCACTGTAAATTGGTCAACCATAAACATGCCCATCACATTGGATGGAGCAAAGCTTGAACCAAATAACATTACTAAAAGGTAAATTGCAGACAGGTTTAAACCCATCACCGCTGCAGTTGCAACAAGGTTATGGTTACGTTTAATCGCTGTCAGTAGCATCGCCACGATTGCGGTCAAACCGACAATCATGACAGGTGCTAATGGCATAAGTTCAGAAAATGACATTGTGAAGTTCATGACTTATTGGATCTCCACATTTTCGAGTTGAACTGAAGCTTCTTGAGCAACTTCAACGACTTCTTGCACTGGAATGTAGCTGTTTGCTAACCACGCCATGCTTGAATTTGAAATATCAAGGAAGCTTTGTGGGTACAGACCAAGCCATAACAGACCAACGGCACAGATTAAAAGTACAATCACTTCACGCGCATTTAAATCTTTTAAAGACGCATAATGTTCACGCTGCTCTTCGTTTGGCACGCCAAACAATGCTTTGTGAATTAAGATTAAACCGTAAAGACCGGCAAAAACCAAGCTGATGGTGGCAAGGATCGTGAACAATGGGAATTTTGCATATGAACCCATCAGGATCAAGAATTCACCAATAAAGTTACCTAAACCTGGAATACCAACCAATGCTGCAACAAAGAACATTAAGAAGAATGCAAGGTATGGGAACTGACCACGAATACCGCCCATTAAGCGTAAATCACGTGTATGTAAACGCTCGTAGACTTGACCACACATAATGAACAACGCAGCAGACGACAAACCGTGTGCCAACATCATGATCATTAAACCTTGGAAGGTTAAGATGTTACCTGCGTAAATCGCAAGTAAGATAAAGCCCATGTGTGAAATCGACGTGTACGCCAATAAACGTTTCATATCGGTTTGTTGGAAAGCACACCAAGCGCCGTAGAAAATACCAATTAAACCGAAGATGATGGCAATATCTGCAAATTGTGCAGATGCAGCTGGGAAGAACGGAATCACAAAACGCAATAAACCGTACGCTGCTGTTTTAATTAAGATACCCGCTAAGTCAACAGAACCTGCTGTTGGTGCTTGCGCGTGGGCATCTGGTAACCAGCCATGTAATGGGAAAACTGGAAGTTTTACCGCAAAACCAATAAACATACAGATCATAAATGCATACGCCAATGAAGGCACTTGTGCATCTAAAGTATTGGCCACACCCAACAAGAAGTTGTAGTTAAAGCTAATGTTACCCGTCATCATGTAACCATAGATCACCAGACCTAGGATACCGATGAGCATGATTAAACCTGCAACTTGGGTATAGATAAAGAATTTATTGGCCGCATATACGCGTGACTTGCCCGCATCACCTTTATGACCCCAAAGTGCGATCAAGAAGTAAATTGGAACCAGCATCATCTCCCAGAAGAAGAAGAACAAGAACAAGTCAATCGCTAAGAACACACCAATCACACCACCTAATGACCATAAAAGGTTTAAGTGGAAGAAACCAACGTGTTTTTGAATCTCACCCCATGAACAACCGACTGCTAAAATACCCAGCAATGCAGTTAAGCCCACCATAAGAAGTGATAAACCATCCACCGCTAAGTGAATGTTAATGCCTAAAGATGAAATCCAAGGCACTAAGAATTCAGCCGACCAAGTCGGAACTTGAGCGCCTAATTCATAGTTATACGTACCTGTTTGCCATAACACTAAGGTTAAACCCAGTGTGACCAGCATACCCACAAGCGCAATATAGCGCGGCAGTTGTTGGTCGAGTTTATCGACCAACCAACATGCGAAACCTGCAATGAACGGTACAAGGATCAGCGCGGGTAAAAGAAAATTGTTTGTGATTTCCATCTTATTTCCCCACGACCTGAATCACGATCAATAGCATCAGAAGTACAATAATACCCAATGCCATGCTCGCAGCATAATCGCGTAATGAACCCGTTTGACGTGAACTTGTGAAGCTATGACCACCGCGAACAATCGCAGGAAGCATGAGCCACAAACCATCGATTGGATCACGACCTAACATTTTAGCAATCAACAAGTAAGGTTTAACAAAAACGATGTCATACAGCGCATCAAAACCAAGTGCGTTACGGCAAATGTTGGCTAAACCTGCACCCACTGAAGTATTGGCAAAGCCTTTGACAGTATTGTAAGCAAAAGCAAATAACACCACACCGACAGCCAAACCTGACAACGCCACCGCAATTGCGATGTATTCGGCGCCATGTGCACCTGCCACTAAGTTTTCAGGAATAATGAAAGCAGGAATGTTCGCAGCATCAAGGATGCTCATCACTGGTGCTTTAAGCACAATCGCAAGACCTGTTGATAACACTGCAAGAATTGCAAGTGGCATCCAGTAGCTTACGCCTTTAATTTCATGGTAAGGCGTGTTTTCTTTGCCAAAGAATACCACCCAAATTAAACGGAATGTATAAATTGACGTTAAGAACGCACCTGCAACACCTACCCAGTAAAGCGTGTTGTAAACTGGTAAGCCTGCTAAATGACTTTGTGTCCAAACAGCCGCTAAGATTGCATCTTTTGAGAAGAAGCCAATGGTTAAGAATGGAATTGCAGCTAAGGCACCACCACCAATTGCGAAACATGCAAACAAGAATTTGTTCTTGTAGAACAAGCCGCCCATTTTGAAAATGTTTTGTTCGTGATGGAACGCTAAAATCACAGCACCTGAAGACAAGAATAATAATGCCTTAAAGAATGCGTGGGTGAGCATGTGGAACAGACCTGCTTGGTATGCTTCAGCACCCACTGCCATAAACATATAACCCAATTGACTCATGGTTGAGTACGCAAGGATACGTTTAATGTCAGTTTGAACCAGCGCTGCAAAACCAGCCACAAGTAATGTCACTGCACCTGTGATTGAGATAAACATCATCACTTCTGGCGCAAGTTCAAATACAGAGAACAAACGGCAGCACAGGTAAACACCTGCTGTGACCATGGTTGCCGCGTGAATTAACGCAGATACAGGTGTAGGACCTGCCATTGCGTCTGCTAACCATGTTTGTAGCGGAATCTGTGCTGATTTACCTGCTGCACCTAAGAACAACATCAACGCAGTCCACAAGGTAATTGACGAACTTTGTGTCATTACAGTTGCAGCATTTTCTACGATATATTGTGTGTTCAAGGTACCAAATTGTTGGTAAAGCAAGAACAACGCAATCAGTAAGAATACGTCACCTACGCGCGTTACGGTAAAGGCTTTAATGGCCGCTAAACCGTTTGATGGCGTTTGGTAGTAATAACCAATCAGTAGGTAAGAACATAGACCTACGCCTTCCCAACCTAAGAATAACAACGCTAAGTTGTCACCCAATACAAGCAATAACATGCTTGCAACGAACAGGTTAAAGTAAGAGAAGAAACGTGCAAAATCATGTTCACCACGCATGTACCATGATGCAAAGATATGAATTAAGAAACCCACACCTGTGATCATGCCCAGCATGAGCAATGATAAACCGTCAAGTTGTAAGCTAATGCCTGGGGCAAAACCGCCTACGTTAAACCACGTCCAAAGATGTTGTACATACAACTCTTTGCCGTTGTTGACAAAATCAATACCTGCAATTAAAGCAAATAATGCAGATAGACCAACCGCGCCTACACCAATAATGGCAGCAACCGTTTCAGGCAGCTTGTGGCGACCCGCTGCTAATAGTACAAAACCAATGAGCGGGAATAAAATTGTTAAATATAAATAACTCATCCGCGCATCTCACTAGCCGCATCTACATCCAAGTGATGGAAGCGATGGTAGAACTGAAGAACGATCGCAAGACCGATACACGCCTCTGCTGCTGCAAGCGTTAAGATCAAGATGAACATGATTTGGCCATCTGGCTGTGCCCAAGCACTGCCTGCCAATACAAACGCTAAGGCAGCAGCGTTCATCATGACTTCAAGGCTCATTAAGATAAAAAGAAGGTTGCGTCGTACCATCACACCGTAAAAACCAAGTGCGAAAAGAATTGTTGCAACAATCAAACCATGCTCTAAAGGAATGTTGCCCATTATTGTGTGTCCTCTTCTGCACCTGGTTCACGTTTACCAATGTGGAATGCAGCGACAAGCGCAGCAAGCAATAACATGGCAGCGATTTCAACCAAGAGTAAGTATTCAGTAAAGAGTGCAATACCCACAGCCTTCGGACCAACAATTTCAGTGCCCATGAGTGGACCTGCAACGTTGTATTCAGAACTGAGCGTCCATACCAGGGTTAAACCCATGAGGAAACACATCAGCGCAGGATATGCCCATGCTGATGAAGTTAACCATTTACGCTCTTGTTCTACAGTCGCTTGACCTAGGTTTAGCATCATCACGACGAAAACGAATAACACCATGATCGCGCCTGCATACACGATGATTTCAAGTGCACCTGCAAATGGCGCACCCACAATCATAAACATACCGGCAACAGCAAGTAATGACACGATCAAGCTTAATAAAGCATGAACGGGATTGGCGTTGGTCACAACGCGAATGGTAGAGACGATGGCCACGAGTGCCATCAAATAAAACGGCCACATCATGGTAATAGACTCCGTACATCAACAGGCTTGCTTTCGCGCTGTGCTTGACCTTTATCTTTACCGTTTACAGCCATACCTGTGACACGGTAGAAGTTATAGTCAGGATATTTACCAGGACCTGAAATGAGTAAGTTTTCTTTCTCATAGACTAAGTCTTGACGTACATATTCACCCAATTCAAAGTCAGGTGTCATTTGAATGGCAGTCGTAGGACATGCTTCTTCACACATACCGCAGAAAATACAACGTGAGAAGTTGATACGGAAAAATTCCGGATACCAACGACCATCTTCTTTTTCTGCTTTTTGTAGTGAAATACAGCCAACAGGACACGCAACCGCACACAGGTTACACGCAACACAGCGCTCTTCACCATCAGGGTCACGGGTTAATACAATACGACCACGGAAACGTGGTGGTACGATGTCCTCAGCTTTCACTTCTGGATACATAATGGTGTCACGTTTGCGCGTTACATGGCTAAACACCATAAATAACGAACGAACGATTGACCCGACCCCAGCTAGAAATTTAAACATTTTGTTCTCCCTGCCCTTACCACAACACTACAGCAGCAGTAACTAGCAAGTTAACTAGCGTTAATGGCAAACAAATTTTCCAACCGAAGTTCATGACTTGGTCATAACGTGGACGCATTAGCGATGCACGTGCCAATACAAACATCATTACAAAGAATGCTGTTTTAATCACAAACCAAAATAGTGGTGGAAGGAAATCTAGACCGAATGGAGCTAACCAGCCACCGAAGAATAATGTCACGATCAATGCTGAGATCAACACCACGTTTACATATTCGGCAACGAAGAACATACCCCATTTCATACCACCGTACTCGACGTGGTAACCCTCTGCCAATTCTTGCTCTGCTTCTGGTTGGTCAAATGGGTGACGATGCGTTACCGCAACACCTGCCACCACAAAGATTAAGAAGCCTAAGAATTGTGGAATGACAAACCATACGCCTTGTTGAGCTTCTACGATCTCACGTAAGTTAAATGAGCCGGCAATGACCACCACACCCATTAACGAGATCCCTAAGAACACTTCATACGAAATGGTTTGCGCTGCAGAACGTAGACCACCGAGTAATGCGTATTTGTTGTTTGATGACCAACCACCAAATAATACCGCATACACAGCAATACCTGCCATTGCCATAAAGAACAATAGGCCAATGCTCATGTCTGCAACACCTAAATATGGTGTTACAGGAATGATCATGAACGATAACACCGCAGTTGCCATTGCAACTGCTGGTGCCATACGGAAAGTTAATTTGTCTACGAATTTAGGTGTCCAGTCTTCTTTGAACATGATTTTAAGCATGTCAGCAACGATCTGGAAAATACCACCTGGACCGACACGGTTAGGACCGTAACGGTCTTGCCAAAGACCTAAAAGACGACGTTCAATAAAAGACATCAACGCAGCAATTAAAACAACCACAAGTAAAATTGCAATCGCTTGAACCACTGAGTACGCAATCGGCCAGCTTTCAGCCCACAGCGGCGTTTGACGCATTAATTCTTGTTCCATGAATTACACTCCAGCCTTGACTGAAACAGGCTCTGCAAGAGATACCGTAGGTGCAAGACCAACTGGGTAACCGATGTAACCTGTAGGTAAATATTCAATCACTTGAACAGGAAGCACAACTTCTGTATCACCCGCTTTCACTGTGATTTTTTGGCCGTCTTGAACATTCAAGCGTGCAGCATCTTGCTCACCTACCGCAAACATTGCCTCAGGAATACGTGATTCCATCGCAGGTGTTTTCACCGTAAATTCACCTGATGCAAAAATGTGGTGCATTGGCACAAGACGGAAGCTGTCAGCATTCACAAGCACTGGTGTTGGCGCAACAAAGCTACGTGCTGGACGTTTTGCTAAACGATCGAATAAACGAACGCCTGAATCACCACCTTTTAATGAACCGCCCACGTTTTCTTGGAATTTGTTCCAAGCTTGTGGTGAGTTCCAACCTGCAGACCATGCAAACGGCACCAATGCTGATGGCGTTTGATTCCCCACATAACCTTCCATTGAGAATGTTAATGCAGAATCTTTGTCTGTGGGTTGTTTTGGTTCGTGAATCGACAATGGCGCACGCATTGCAGTACGACCTGAGTAACGACGTGGTTCACGCGCAACTTTTAAGCCATGTACACGGAAACCGGCATCCGGGGCTACATCTTGAATTGCTTCTAAAGCTGGAACGTTTTTCGCAACAGACTCAATCACATCGTCAAGTACAGTCCAAGAAATCGCTTTACCTTTCACGCCTGTTTCAATGGCATGTAACCAGCGCCAAGATTCTTTAATGGCAAGTTCTGGTTTGTAATAGCTTGGGTCATACACTTGGTAGAAACGTTGTGCACGGCCTTCTTGTGAAACAACGGTACCGTCACCTTCAGCAAATGAAGCAGCAGAAAGTACAATATTGGCTTTCTTCACTGTCTCAGTTTCTGAGTGATCAAGCACAATCACGTTTTTGGCTTTGGCTAAGGCAGCATCAACTTGTTTTGCAGGTAAACGACGGTAAAGGTCATTTTCTACAATCACAACAGTGTCGTAATCTTGTGCAAAGGCTTGTTCTAAGCTGTTGCCACCAAAGATGGCCAAGCCCATTGAGTTCACTTCAGGCACAGTTAAAGTTAAGCCTGCATTACCCAGATTCTGTGCAACTTGTGCAGCAGCTTCCATGATGGCAGCATCTTGTAAACTTGTACCAGAGATGATCAATGGCTTTTTCGCAGCTTTTAAAGTATCTGCAATGGTTTGAGCAAATGCTTTGGCATCATCATCAAGACCAAGAATTGCATCACCTTTAACCGCAGCAGCAACTGCAAAACCTAAACGCGCAATGTCGTTTGGAGAAGCAACCACTTCGCCTTCCGCAACGTCAGCTAAACGTGTTTGTGTAGCCGCTAAAATGTAAATCGGAGATTTAGCATCTTGCGCAATACGTTGCACAGGTTCAGCCAACCAATCTTGGGTACGGCGCTCTGCCGCCATTTCTTTGCCTTTATTTTTCGCAGCTTGGCGAACAGATAAGGCCATACGTGGCGCAGTTTGGGTTAAGTCTTCACCTAAGATTAACACCGCATCGTAGCTTTCAATTTCACGCATGTTCGGGTTGTAAACACCCTCGGTTTGCATGATTGACGCTGCAAGCTCAACTAGGTTTTGTTCTTTTTGTGACAAACCTGTTGAGAAGTTGTCTTGACCGACTAACTCACGTAGCGCGAAGTTCGATTCAAGCGATGCACGTGGCGAACCAATACCTAAGACTTTTTGACCTTGGATATTTGCAATCACGGTATCAAGCGCTTGGTCTACAGAAACTGTAGTGACGTTTGCACCTGAGCGGAATTGTGGTTGACGCGGACGATCAGCGTTGTTGACATAACCTGTACCAAAACGACCTTTATCGCAGAGGAAGTATTGGTTGACTTCACCGTTGAAACGGTTTTCTACACGACGTAATTCGCCATAACGCTCACCCGGAGAGATGTTACAACCTGAAGAACAGCCTTGGCATACGCTTGGCGCATACTGCATGTCCCATTTACGGTTGTAGCGTTCTGAGTGAGTTTTATCGGTAAATACACCCGTTGGACAGACTTCAGTTAAGTTACCTGAGAATTCAGATTCTAAAGTACCTGATTCAGGACGACCGAAGTAGACACGTGATGCGTTGGCATACACGCCAAAGTCTGTACCACCTGCGTAGTCTTTATAGTAACGAACACAACGGTAGCATGCGATACAACGGTTCATTTCATGTGAAATGAATGAGCCAAGCTCTTGGTTGTAGTGCGTACGTTTGGTGAAACGATAACGACGACGATCGTGTTGCGTCATGACTGTCATATCTTGTAAATGACAGTGACCACCTTCTTCACACACTGGACAGTCGTGTGGATGGTTGGTCATTAAGAACTCAACAATAGAAGCACGGAAATCTTTGGCTTCTTTGTCTTCGATCGAAATATAGGTATTGTCAGCAGCCGGTGTCATACATGACATCACTAGGCGACCACGCGTATCTTCAGGATTCGCGTATTGGGTCACCGCACATTGACGGCAAGAACCGACAGAACCTAAGGATGGATGCCAACAAAAGTACGGGATATCCAGACCCAAAGACAAACATGCTTGTAGCAAGTTCTCTGAACCGTCGACTTCGTACGATTTGCCATCGACATGAATTGTAGCCATAGTCGAATTCCTTAAGCTGGTTTTACATCAGAAGTTTTAGCGGCCGCATCAACGACTTTCGCTTCAAACTCATGACGGAAATATTTAAGTGCGCCCATAAGCGGCTCCATTGCACCAGGAGCATGTGCACAGAAAGTCTTACCAATCCAAAGCTTACGTGTAAGCTCTTGTAAATGATCGATGTCTTCTTTCTTACCTGTACCATCTTCAAGTGCTTTAAGCGCTTTAACCGCCCAAGGTAAACCATCACGGCATGGCGTACAGAAACCACATGATTCACGCGCAAAGAATTCTTCTAAGTTACGCGTTGCAGAGACCATACATTGAGTTTCGTCCACCACCATGAGCAAGCACGTACCTAAACGAGAACCTGCTTTCATGATGCTTTCGGCATCCATTGGTAAATCGATATGCTCAGCTGCCAAGAAGTCAGTTGATGCACCGCCCGGTAACCATGCTTTAAGCGTTAAGCCATCTTTCATGCCGCCAGCGTGATCTTCAATTACTTCACGTGCTGTGGTACCAAATGGTAATTCCCAAAGACCTGGGAATTTTACTTTGCCTGACGCGCCGTAAATTTTAGTGCCTGGATCTTTTGATTTACCTTGTGATAAACCAACGTACCATTCTGGGCCACGTAACATAATGGCTGGTAAGTTGTTGTAGGTTTCTACGTTGTTGACAATCGTAGGACGACCCCAAGCACCTGCAACTTGCGGGAATGGTGGTTTAGTACGTGGATTCGCACGGCGACCTTCGAGTGAGTTAATCAATGCAGTTTCTTCACCACAGATATAACGACCCGCACCGGTATGCACGTGTAACTCAAAGTTCCAACCTGTACCTAAGATGTTGTCACCTAAATAACCTTTAGCACGAATTTGTTCTAAAGCTTCATTTAAGTATTTTGCAGCTTCGATGTACTCACCACGGATAAAGATATAACCGTGAGTCGCTTCTAGTGTATAGCCTGCAATCAACATGCCTTCGATCAATTGATGAGGAAGTTTTTCCATCAACAAACGGTCTTTAAAGGTACCCGGTTCCATTTCATCGGCGTTACAGATTAAGTAACGTGGACCTGAGTTATCATTTGGCGCCATCAAAGACCATTTGATCCCTGCTGGGAAGCCTGCACCACCACGACCTTTTACCGTTGCAGCTTTAACCACATCCAAGACTTCTTTAGGCTGCATAGACAGTGCTTTTTTAAAGCCTGCATAGCCGTCTAGCGCTTCGTAGTCATCGGCACTACGCACTGCATCTTGTTTGCTTAAACGCCAAGTCAAAGGATGTGTTTCTGGGTTACCGTCGCCATAAATCGGTTTTGGTTCAGTATTCATACATACTTCTCCAATAACTGTTTCACTGAAGAAACATCCACTAAACCGTGAGTGTCTTCGTTAATCATCAACGTTGGACCTTTGTCACAGTTACCTAAACAACAAATAGGTAAAATCGTGAAACGACCATCTGCTGTGGTTTGACCAAACTGGATGCCAAGCTCACGTTGGAATGCTTCTGCAAGTGTTTCAGCACCCATCAAGAAGCAAGCAATTGAGTCACAAAGTAAAATCACAATGCGGCCTACAGGTTGACGGTAAATACGGTTATAGAACGTTGCAACACCTTCTAAATCCGCGACGCTCATTGAAAGCATTTGTGCAATGGCATTCATTTGCGCATCATCTACCCAACCATTACGGCGTTGTACACACTTAAGCGCATCAAGGCACGCTGCACGTGGGTACGGGTAGTGACCAATGTGATGTTCAATTTCGTGGATTTCGTCAGCTGTCAAAATCCCTTCAACGTTCACACGTGGTTTTTTATCAGTCAAAATCATCATAATGCGTTTACCCCTTAGCGATCCACGTCAGCCATTACGACGTCAATGGTCGCTAAATAAATGATTAAGTCAGACATTAAGCTGCCGTTAATCACAGAAGGCATTTGCTGCAAATGCGTGAAGGTTGGTGTACGAATACGGGTACGGTAACTCATGGTTGACTTATCAGAAGTCAAGTAGTAGTTCGATGCACCTTTCACCACTTCAGCCATCACAGACGCTTCGCCTGCTGGCATTACAGGACCCCAAGATACGCTTAAGAAGTGCGTAATCAAGGTTTCAATATCTTGTAATGTCTTGTCTTTTGGCGGTGGAACAGCCAATGGATGGTCGGCTTTGTACGCGCCAGATGGCATGTTATCAAGACATTGCTTGATAATTTTCAGTGATTCTTCGATTTCGCGATAGTGAACCATCACACGCGCGTAAGCATCACCTTCGTACTCAACTGGTACATCGAAGTCGTAGTTTTCGTAACCGCTATACGGACGATATTTACGTACGTCAAAGTCGATACCTGTGGCACGTAAACCTGTACCTGTTACACCCCAAGCCAATGCAGATTTTGCATCGTATTGTGCAACATTACGGGTACGACCAATAAACACTGAGTTTTTCAGTGCCGCAGTGTGGTATTCCTTCAAACGTTTTGGCATCCAATCCAAGATTTCACGGATTAAATGTTGCCAGTTATTTGGAAGGTCATGTGCTGTACCACCAATACGGAACCATGCTGGGTGCATACGGTAACCGGTGATCGCTTCAATGGCATCATAGATTTTTTGACGATCGGCGAACATGTAGAACACTGGCGTCATACCGCCGGCATCTTGAATTGCAGTACCAATAAACAATAAGTGGTTATTAATACGGAACAATTCAGACATCATCACACGGATACATTGTGCACGATCAGGCACAGTAATGCCTGCCATTTGCTCCACACCTAACACGTAAGGCATGTTTTGCGCACAACCACCTAAGTAGTCAACACGGTCTGTATAAGGAATGAATGAATGCCATGTTTGACGTTCAGCCATCTTTTCCACACCACGGTGGTGATAACCGATATCAGGCACACAGTCTTTCACTTCTTCACCGTCTAACTGCAACACAATACGGAATGCACCGTGGGCAGATGGATGGTTAGGACCTAAGTTTAAGAACATGAAGTCTTCATCAGCGTTACCGCGTTTTAGACCCCAGTCTTCAGGCACAAAACGAAGATGTTCTTGTTCGTAATCTTGCTTGGCTTGGTTTTGCATATACGGCGTATATTCAGTGGCACGCGCTGAATATTCTTTACGTAATGGATGACCTTCCCAATAGGTTGGTAACAAAATACGACGCAGCATTGGATGCCCTTCGAAATTGATACCAAACATATCGTAAGCTTCACGCTCGTACCAGTTGGCATTTGGCCAAATGTTGGTTGCTGTAGGAATGTTAATATCATTCTCATTTAAAGCAACTTTGATACGAATATCGGTGTTACGCTCAAGCGATAACAAGTGATAGAACACAGTAAAGTCAGACGCAGGTAAACCGTCGCGGTGAGTACGTAAACGCTCATCTACCGCAGACAAGTCAAACAGCATCACGTAAGGACGTGACACCATACGCAAGAACATTAAAACTTCTTGTACGCGCGCGCGCTCAACCCAGACTGTTGGGAAATCCTCAAAAGTCGTTTGCACGTAGAAGTTCTCACCAAATTTGGCTTTGAGCTCTTCTACAATTGCAAATGCTGGGCGTGGATCAATTGGTGTTGATCCTGGCATAGCAATGTCTTCAGCCATTGGCTTGGCTTCCTATTTAATACAAATTCATTCAAACCTAAACGACAACAACACCCAAATGGGTGTGGAAAGGACTTAAGTCGTTTAAATTATTTAATTTCATCCATAGAGCGCAAGTTTTTCACAGCCATACGCTGTTCATTCTTACGATCACGTTCTGGCATCATCTTTGGCTTATAAATCGGCTTAAGATCATCACCAATGACCGCAGAAAGCGGACGGCGCTCTAGTTGAATTTGGTCTTGTAGCAACATTAATGCTTGAATTAATGCTTCAGGACGTGGTGGGCAACCTGGAATGTAAACATCCACAGGGATAATTTTATCCACACCTTGTACAACCGAATAAATGTCGTACATACCACCTGAATTGGCACAAGCACCCATTGAAATGACCCATTTTGGTTCAAGCATTTGTTCGTACAAACGTTGAATAACAGGTGCCATTTTCATAAAGCAGGTACCGGCAACAATCATTAAGTCGGCCTGACGTGGTGAAGCACGAATAACCTCGGCACCAAAACGTGACAAGTCATGCACGCCAGTTAACGTGGTGGCATACTCAACGTAGCAGCACGACGTACCAAAGTTAAATGGCCAAACTGAGTTCTTACGACCCCAGTTTACTGCTGTATGTGCTACGTCCTCTAAACGAGTCATAAACACATTTTTATTCACTTCTTCTTGTAAAAGCGGATCTTCTACAAGGATTCGCTCTTGAAGTGGATATTGATCAGCATCCGGATTCGCACGGGTTAAGGTATATTTCATCCCGTATTACTCCTTGTCAGATGAGATAGCCGGTGTTTTAGATTTCACACGACCAGAGGATTGCGCTGGAATTTGACCTGTAGGGTCAGTCACCAATTCTTCAATTGAGTTAAAGCGTGTAATTTCTGCAAGGTCCATATTTGGTGAACCGATTTTAGCTTTAATGCCTGCTGCTTTACGTTTATCAGACGGCGCCCAGTTAAGTGCACCTGTAGAAACTTCGTATAACAAACCAACCAATAAAACTAAAATAAATACCGCAGCTGCAGCAAAGCCCACCCAACCTACCTCACGGACCGAAACGGACCATGCGTAGAGGTACAATGCTTCTAAGTCGAATACGACAAAAGAAATAGCAACCAAATAGAATTTTGCAGACAAGCGGATACGTGCACCACCTGCACCTACAACACCTGACTCAAACTGCTCATGCTTGGCACGACCCCATGATTTACCCCCGAAGAGTAATGGGACAGTGAGCATAAAGACGCAAAGAAATGTAACGCCGATCACGAAGGCAATAATTGCCCATTCGTATGGAGTAATGGCACTCATGCGGGGATAACTCCTGGCAGGCCTAATTTATTAACAAAGAATGTATGTATTGGCCTTCAAATACACCAAACACAAAATTAATCCCGCCAATTGTACCTGAATGATGACCTTCGTTGCTAGCGTATCGACCTTAGTCTTTCGGATGATTTTTTAATCACTTAAGCGTTTTTTTCGGCTTAACTGCCCTGCAATCGGCATTAATCGGTTTATTAAATAAAAAGCTTAAATTTGATTATTTTTTTCAAGAGGGATTCAACATATCATATCTTAAAAAATACTGCCCTTTTTAAAGATTTGATAAAAAACAAAAGCTAAGCGAAAAAACATAGATCTTAATGCAGCTGTAAGGCTTTTAGATTGTCTATACAACAACATGGCTTAAAGGTTTATCTGACATCGTTTACCCTTAAGCCGATCAAAGGGTGTGCATACATGAAAGGTTTTTAACATGTCCCAATGCTGGTGTGATCAACAGATTATTTTTTAATGCAATTGCTATTGGCTAGCTTTAAGCTTTTGTGTTGTTTTTGCAAAATTTACTGCTTTTTATCACACTGCATGCTATGTATTAAAGCCTTACAACAACAACGACATCACAATAAGGAGCAATAATATGAGCTTATCCTTTACCCATAAACCTGATTATTTCTTATTTGCTCAATTGATTGTGCGACATATTCAAAATTATGTGCAAAAACACAGTGATACCAATCAAGTTTCTTTTGAGCTACGCGACCTTTATGCCTTGTTCCGTGAAGATAAAGCCTCTGCCACCATTAATTTAGATGGCATTATGAATATTGCGGATGAATATAAAGTTGAAACGCTAGAGGGCGACCAAAAACTGATTCGTCATTATGAGATTTTTGCCAAAGAGGACAAAATTGTGATTGATTTTGAGCCAGCTGCTGTGACTGCACTACGCAATGGTCGAGATATTATTCCACCTGATGCCACGTTGAGTGAGTAAAAAAAGCAGGCATAATGCCTGCTTTTTTTGTAGCGCTTAATGTTTGCGATGCAATAAAAATTCAGAAATAGCATATAGTTGTTCGCTATTTTCACTAAAATGACTTAAAGCATTAAAAGCTTGGTCATGTAATTGCTGAGCATAGGCTTGTGCCGCTTGTAAACCCATTAATGCCGGATAAGTCGATTTTTCGACTTGTTGATCTTTACCTGCGGTTTTACCCAATTGTTGGGTGTCTGCCACAATATCTAAAATATCATCTTGTACTTGAAACGCTAAGCCAATCGCTTGCGCGTATTCACGTAATTTTGGAATCGCCACATCTGTGCCTTTAAATACCGTGACTGCCGCCAGCATAATGGCTGCTGAAATTAAAGCACCGGTTTTATTTTGATGGATTTTTTCTAAAGTGGCTTGATCGACCTGTTTACCCTCAGATTGCAAATCTAAGACTTGCCCACACACCATTTTTGAAGATGCTGTGGCCAAAATTTGCATTTGTTTAAGCACAATTCCTTGATCGACTGCTTGAGCTTGATCAAACAAACGACTACCTAAGACTTCAAAAGCCATAGATTGCAAAATATCACCTGCCAATAAAGCAGTATCTTCGCCAAAAGCGGCATGACAGGTCGGCTGACCGCGGCGCAATAAGTCATTATCCATACATGGCAAATCATCATGTGCTAAGGAATAGCAATGAATCAATTCAATTGCCACTGCCGCACGGCGTACCGCTGCAAAATTTTGATTAGGGTTGAGCGCAGCCGTTGCATAGCATAATGCTGGACGCACCCGTTTTCCACCTAACATCACCGCATGATGCACCGCTGCCTGTAGAGGTTCTGGCAAGGCAAAGGCCTGTAAAGTGGTATTTAAATCTTGCTGAATCTGTTGTTGTGCAGATGTAAGTGCATTGTGGTGCGAAATTGACACTTGCGCCTCGAATCAATAGGTTGGAATTGCGCTCAACATCATACGGTTTTCTGGCTGAAAATGCATCCTACACATAAGGATAAAACTGCTGCCGTTGATAATAATACACTGCATTTTTACCCTGTGCTTTGGCTTGATACATGGCTCGATCGGCATGATCTAATGCTTGCACAACCGTAAGCGAATGACGTACTGCCGCCACGCCACACGACACTGAAATGGTCGCCTCAGGCACAGCAAATGCACCATTTAATGCCAAGACCGCCTGCCGAACCTGATTTACAATTGCGCATGCACCACTTAAAGTGTGTTGCTCAAACAACATCACAAACTCTTCACCACCAACACGATAAATGGTTGGCCAATGATATTGTGCGCTTAAGTGCTTTAAGTGTTTACCAAATTCGACTAAAACACGATCGGCAAACACATGACCGTAATCGTCGTTCAACATTTTAAAGTCATCAAGATCCAACAAGGCCACCACCAAAGCATTTTGCTGTTTTAGTTTGCGTTGAAAAGCATGCCGACTGGCAAGACCCGTTAACTCATCAAAGTCTAATTTTTGTTGTAAATGCTGATTATATTGGGCCAGCAAATGCTGACGTGCGGTTAAATCACTCACATCGACTGCACAAAGCAAGACCGCATGTAGTTGCTGATCAGTATTATAATAGGCTTGAAAATTTAAACGATGCTCGCGTCCGGCAAATTTGTGCTCAAAAGGCAATATTTTTTGACCTGCATTTAAGATACGCAAATCATTGCAAAAGGAGTGATAGCAATCTATATCTAGGTCTTTGAGATGCATACCCACTATGGCATCGGCATCCTTGGTAAAAAAATCCGCATAGGCTTGGTTAGCAAGCAAAATTTTAGCATCAGGTGCCAACAACACAGCGGCAATTGGCAAGATCTGGATCAGATCCTGCCATTTTGCTAAAGGATATTGTTGAAAATCCGCAACCAACATAGCACCACACAAACCGCCTACTCATTACATGCTAACAGAGTTTGGTCGCAGCCTGAATGACGCTTGTCTGTTTTTCAAGCTAGAATATCTTGTGGGATACGTACCCACCCCTCCATGAGCACGCGCGCACTACGGCTCATCACCGCTTTTTTAACCACCCATTGTCCATTTTCTTGAATGGCTTGTGCACCTACGCGCAATGTACCCGATGGATGACCAAAACGCACTGCTTCACGTGCCCCGCCACCGGCTGCTAAATTGACTAAGGTACCTGGGATGGCTGCAGCAGTACCAATAGCAACCGCAGCAGTGCCCATCATGGCATGATGCAATTTACCCATAGATAAAGCACGTACCAGTAAATCACAATCTTCTGGGTTTAAGGCTTTACCACTTGAGGTTGTATAGGGTTTAGGCTTGGCTACAAAAGCCAGTTTAGGTGTATGTTGACGCTGTGCTGCTTCACTGACTTCCTGAATTAAGCCCATGTACTTAGCACCATAGGCACGAATGGTTTCTAACCGCGCTAAGGTTGCTGTATTACCATTAATCGCATCTTGTAATTCAGTGCCTGCAAAGCCTAAATCTTCAGCATTAATAAAAATGGTTGGAATACCAGCATTAATAAAGGTGGCTTGAAATGTGCCAATCTCTGGTACATCAAACTGATCCACTAAATTGCCTGTAGGGAACATGGCACCGCCATCCTCACCATCATCGGCTGGATCTAAAAATTCAATTTGTACTTCTGCGGCAGGAAATGTGACGCCATCAAGTTCAAAATCACCCGTTTCTTGGACTTGACCTTGGGTGATTGGGACATGTGCCACAATGGTTTTGCCAATATTTTTTTGCCAAATCTTGACTGTGCATATCCCATTTTCGGGAATTTTACTTGCATCCACTAAACCTTGGCTAATGGCAAATGCACCGACCGCTGCGGTTAAGTTGCCGCAGTTGCCGCTCCAATCAACAAAAGCTTGATCAATAGCAACTTGACCAAACAAATAGTCCACATCATGGCCGGCTTGCTCGCTTTTGGCCACAATAACAGTTTTACTGGTACTTGATGTTGCCCCACCCATGCCATCAATTTGCTTGCCATAAGGGTCTGGACTACCAATGACACGTCGTAAAATTTGATCACGAATACGTCCCGGTACTTGTGCCGCTTGTGGTAAATCTTCAAGCTTAAAAAATACCCCTTTGCTGGTTCCACCACGCATATAAGTGGCAGCAATCTTGATTTGTGGTGCAAATGTCATTGTTGTCTCATCCTTATCATCATTGTTGTTCAGCACTTTAGGCTTAGCCTTAAGCATACTGGCTTTTATTTAAAATAATATTGGCTTATGACTTAAGTATAAAAAATCAACACTTAGTATTTGGCAGCAAAATAGCAGAATGGGGTAAAAGGATATTCAATAAAATTAATATATTGATTCAACTGTCTTTTATGACAAACCTAAATCCAATATTTTTTTATACAATGTATAATAAAAATTCATTATTTGTATCGTACTAGGCGAATCTTACACGATCTATTACAATCAAATGACTTATCCATTGTCGGGCTGAATACTTTGAATAACGAGTCTTCGCAACTTCAGCGTGGCTTAAAGAACCGTCATATCCAACTCATCGCCATGGGCGGCGCAATTGGTACTGGCTTATTTTTAGGTTCCGCACAGGTCATCCAATCTGCAGGTCCGTCCATTATTTTGGGCTATGCCATCGGTGGCTTTATTGCATTCTTAATTATGCGCCAATTGGGCGAGATGATTGTTCATGAGCCTGTGGCAGGTTCATTTAGTCATTTTGCTTATAAATATTGGGGCAAATTTCCAGGCTTTTTAGCTGGTTGGAACTACTGGATGTTATACATTCTAGTGGCCATGACTGAGCTGACCGCCGTTGCTAAGTATATTAACTATTGGTGGCCACATATTCCGGCATGGGCATCGGTTTTATTCTTTTTCATTGTCATTACTATTATTAATTTAGGTAATGTGAAGTTTTACGGTGAATCAGAGTTTTGGCTCTCCATCATTAAAGTCACAGCCGTGATTTCAATGATTGTCTTTGGGGTGTATTTACTGCTCACCGCAGATGCCAACTCAACTGCATCCTTTAGTAACCTTTGGACTGCAGGCGGCTTCTTCCCCAATGGTTTTGAAGGCTTATTTTATATGTTGGCCTTTTTAATGTTTGCCTTTGGTGGTATTGAATTGATTGGTATGGCTGCCGCTGAAGCCAAAGACCCTAAAACCACGATTCCTAAAGCCATTAATCAGGTAGTGTTTCGTATTTTGGTGTTCTACGTGGGTGCTTTAACCATTTTACTCTCACTGGTGCCATGGAATCAGCTTGAACTTGGTGGTTTGGATAAAAGCCCATTTGTGATGATCTTTAGCCAACTGGGCATTGATTGGGCTGCACATTTGCTCAACTTTATTATTCTAACTGCGGCTTTGTCTGTGTATAACAGTGGTATGTATGCCAACAGTCGTATGTTGTTTGGTTTGGCCCAACAAGGCAATGCACCTAAACTATTTAGCAAAGTCAATAAACAAGGTGTACCAGTGCCTGCTGTGTTGTTTTCAGCGGCATTAATCTTTGGCTGTGTGCTACTTAACTATTTTGTACCAGAAGATGCTTTAAGTCATTTAATTTATATTGTGGTCGGTGCGTTGGTATTAAACTGGGCCATGATTAGCTTAACCCACTTTAAGTTTATTCAAGCCATGAAAAAAGCGGGTGAAAAAACCTCATTCCCAGCGCTTTTCTCACCACTGGGTAATGCTTTAGTTTTAGGCTTTATTGGTTTAATTTTATATATTATGTGGACACAAGGCTTTAAAGAGTCGGTGTTGATGCTACCGATTTGGATTATTGGTATGCTGATTTTGTTTAAATTACTCAAAACTCAGCCTAAAGCCTAATATTTTAAAAAGTTATTGTTTCGGCAATAACTTTTTTTTTGCTTAAAATTCACGTAGATTGAGCATGCGCGCCTTTAGCTTAATTGGATAGAGCAGTTGCCTCCTAAGTGACCGGCGTGGGTTCGACTCCCGCAAGGCGCACCATTTTTAGATATAAGACTTAAAGCCAATGTCGATTGCATGTTCCTGAGCAGATTTTATGCTAACCTTGTCGCAGTTTTTAATTAAAATAAGATTGCGTACAAGGAAAAATTCCCATGATTCAGGATTATATTCCCTATGAATTAAGATCAGTGGTCACGCAAATTGACCCTCATTTGGATATCTACTGGCAAAATAACTTAAATCATGTGTTTAGCCAAATTGATGCTGAACAACGCGATCGCATCTACCGACAAATTTTGATACGCAAGAATATTAAATGGGATGCCAATAAAAATAGTTTTAGTTGTCCTGCCTTGCCACACTTTGAACATGTGGTTGACGGTATCGTGCATCCCGGCATGAAAAATTTAGCGCAAAAGATTTTAAAATCCTTAGATGAATTGGAAAAATATCAAGATGCTATTCAAATTGCCAATTATCTAGAAAGTGTTTTAGCACAGCTCAATAAAATTAACGTAGAAGAAAACATTAACTTACAGCAACTTAAAATTAAGCTACGTGAAAGTTTTATCTATACTGCAGCTCATGTGATTCGTGCTAAAAATGAGATTGAATTACCTGCTAATCATCGTCATTTAAGCACAGATATTTTTAAATGCTTTGTGTGTGAAGTGTTTTTAAAACAACAATTACTCACTTTTTACTTTAAGACCCTGCGTGGGCGTCAACTAAAGCAACAGCCACACCCACTGCTACAAGTCTTCTTACAAGAGCAACAAAAATTACGTCAGCTCGAAGTGATTAAAACATCGCGTTATATTTTTGCTTTGGCACAAAGTGATGATCAAGACATCAATCCCTTTTCGATTCGACGTTTTTTAACTGAAGATCGCTTGGCTTTAAGTGACAATATTTATTTACACGGTGCAGTGCTCGATTTAGCACATTTGACTCAAACACAACAACAAGAAACTTTCCAATGGCAAGTGACGCGTATTGTGACCGTAGAAAAACAAATTGGTCAGCATATCATTGAGTTTGTTAATCAACTCGAGCAAATCAACAGTGAACGCTTATTGCCGTTATTGCTCAAACCCTTAGATGCTTCGGGCTTAGTGATTGAGAAAGTGGTACAAAAACGCTTGCTTGCCTTTGAAAAAGAACTGGCGATTTTAATTTTAGAACCAATGCAACAGGCCTTACGTCATAAAGCCACTCATATTGACGAAATGGATTATCTGTATATGAGCACGCGCCAAATCATTGGCGATATCTTGGGTTATTTCTATGATTTCCAATCCCAAGCCGCAGTGATGTTTGACAGTCAGGCTGATCAATTTGCAGCGCGTTTAAAATCCTATTTAGCATTACATGAAAAACGCCGCAACCAAGTATTTGCCCTATTGTCACAAGACGATTGGCAGCATTATCATGAAGCGATGCTTAAACCATTAGAAAGCCTAAATCTCACGGTACGTAACGCACTGCATAACTATCGTGAACATTATCGCCAACTCAAAGACTTACAGCGTAGTTTAGATAAAGACAGTCGATCTTTCTTGGGCAAAATGTTTAATACAACCAAAAAGACCGAAGAACAGATTCAAGAACTTAAACATAAAGCCTTCAATGCCCGCCAAAATGCCTATTTAGATATTGTGCGTATTCCCAAGCAGTATCCAAACTTAACTGTTTACTTAGAGTTTGAGTCTTTAATTTCTATTAATGATAAAGAACGTCACTATGCTTTCCCTGTGGGCGACAATGGCGTGACCCATTTGCCTTTATTGGTACAGCTGCCTGAAGATCGTGGCTCAATTAATTTACAAGAAATTCATCAGCACTTAGATTTTGACTTAAAATTAGCCAGTCAAAAATGGTCAGACTACGAACTCGATGATATTGCTTAACTTGCAGCAGAACTGAACAGTTATTTTTTAGCATTTACTCTATTTGGTTCTGTGTTAAGTTTAAAACTAACCACTTCATCATGAAGTTAAGCTTCAATAACAACAACGACAGTCTCAGACTGCAGAACAAGGAATGAATATATGCTGTTAAAAAAATTAAGCGTTGCACTATGTTTAGTTGGTTTGCCTTTGACAAGCTTTGCTGCGGCTTTAGACCGCTCTGGTCAATCGATTGCCGGTTTTTTACAACCGAATAATTATTTTGAAGCAGGCATCAGTGTTTTAGATCCCAATGTGTCAGGTCAAGATGTCGCAGGCAACCCAACTGGTGATATGGCAGGAGATTATTATTTCCCGCATGCTGTACTCAAATTACAAGCAACTGAGCAGCTATCCATTGGTTTAATTTACGATCAACCCTTTGGTGCAGATGCAGAGTATCGAGGACGTAACAATTTTGTCAGTACCACATCAGATACCATTCTACCTGCTACAGGCTTAACCAATAATTTACCTGTGGTCACAGGTCAACCCAATGCACTCGCTCCTGATGGCGTCACGCCGCTACAGGTGGATAGCAATGGACGCCCTATAGCAATTGCCTTAGACAATGCAACCACGGGTGGTACATCTGTTGAAGTCAAAACCCAAAATTTAAACCTGTTGGTTGGTTATCAACCCAATCCAAATTGGAACTTCTATGGTGGTTTGGTCTATCAAACTCTAGAAGCTGATGTCAATTTACGTGGTAATTCCTATAGCTTGTTTAATGGCTATGCATTAGATGTGCCCGAGGACAGCGCTTTAGGTTGGTTGGCAGGGTTTGCTTATCAGATTCCTGAAATTGCCTTAAAGGCCTCATTAACGTATCGCTCTGAAATTGAACATGAGTTTACTGCACGCGAAGATTTACCACTGGTGGGTAATGTGGGGCAACTGCTGATTGCCCAAAAAGTGCTGGATGCAAATACACTCAATCAATTAAATGCGCCGGGTAAAAGTAAAGTCACCACACCACAATCGGTTAATTTAGACTTACAAACAGGCATCATGGCTGACACGGTCGCCTTTGCCAATGTACGTTGGGTCAATTGGGAGGACTTTTATATGCGTCCTCACCAGTTTGGAAAACTCTCTGAACTTGCCGGTGGTTTGTTGCCATCCCTTGGTAAACCTGATGGTTTTAACTTAGTCGACTATGCTAAAGATCAATGGTCTGCCAACGTCGGTGTAGGTCGAAAAATGAATGACAAATGGGCAGGTAATGTCTCTGTAGGTTGGGATTCAGGTGCAGGTAATCCTGTTACCACATTAGGGCCAACCGAAGGTTTTTGGAATTTAGGCTTAGGCGTACAATATAGTCCAACACCAAGCTCCTTTATTGCAGGTGGAGTAAAATATTTATGGTTAGGCGATGCCAAAGCTCAAACAGGCGCGCACTCTGCTGCAGGCAATTTTACTGACAATGATGCAATGGCCTATGGTTTACGAATCGGTCAGCGTTTTTAAGTTTTTTCATTCAGATTTTTATGTACCGGATTAATCAAATGCTTAATCCGGTATTTTTATACACTTATAAATTAATTGCTTAAAATTAGTACAGTTAAGTTTGCAAGACTTTGATTATCTAAAAAATTCCACCTTGTTTATTTTTATTGTTCAAAATCATATAAATATAAATTTAAAAATAGATATTTTGCTCTAAATTTAAGCTCTATTTCCAAACCACCATCAAAGTGTGTAGTTTTTAAAGTATTTACTCTTTTTTTAATTGTGGTAGTTTTCACCCAAAATGAATTACCGCTTTTATCAAGGATTAAAGCTATGAAGCTTCGTGCATTGTCAATGGCCGTATTTATGGCTGCTTTACCGCTCAGCACTATGGCAGCCGGATTAGACCGTTCAGGTCAATCAATTGCAGCATTTTTACAACCGGGCAATTATGCAGAAGCTGGACTTTCAGTTCTTGATCCAAGCGTACGTGGTGTAGGTCTTGATCAACGCCCTGTCAGTGATATGGCAGATGACTATTACTTCCCGACTGCCGCGGTCAAAGTACAAGTGAGTGACCATATGTCTTTAGGTCTACTTTATGATCAACCTTATGGTGGAGATGCCACCTATGCCGCTGACAGTTTTATGTTTGGTAATGGGGTTGAAGGCACCACAGTTGAAGTACGTACCAATAATTTAACTGCTTTGATGGGCTACCAACCCAATGAAAATTGGAATGTGTATGCAGGCCCTGTTTGGCAAACGGTAGAAGCCGATATTCAATTGCGCGGTGCAGCTTATGGTGGCGTGGGCAAACTTGGCACTTATGGTATTAAAGTCGATCAAGAACCAGCTTTTGGTTGGGTGGCAGGTCTTGCTTACCAAATTCCTGACATTGCTTTAAAAGCGGCCATCACCTATCGTTCAGAAATCGAACATAAAGCAACAGCAAAAGAAACCACTGCCCTACCTGTCCCAAGTTTAAGTACACTAACATCAGGTGTAGAAGCAACCACACCGCAATCGGTTAATCTTGATTTTCAAACAGGTATTGCAGCAGATACTTTAGCCTTTGCCAATGTGCGTTGGGTACACTGGAGTCAATTTGCGGTAAAACCCAAGTTATTGGGCAATATTAGCCAATTGGGTGCACCTTATGTTCGTCAAAACCTGATTGATTATGCAGAAGATCAATGGTCTGCCAATGTGGGTGTGGGTCGTAAATTTAATGCTAAATGGTCAGGCACAGCCGCTCTTGGCTATGACTCAGGTGCAGGTAATCCTATTACCACATTGGGTCCAACAGAAGGCTACTGGAATGTCGGTTTAGGTGCGCAATATAGCCCTGCTGAACATTACTTTATTCAAGGCGGTGTAAAGTATTTTTGGCTCGGCGATGCCACAGCGCAAACGGGTGGTAAACCGGTAGGGGAATTCTCTGACAACCATGCTTTAGGTTATGGCATGAAAATTGGTTATCGATTCTAAAAAAAAGGGCGCATCAAGCGCCCTGTTTTTTGGTATTCCTTATGCTGGAATATCACGTACCGAGGCGTTACGAATCGCTTCTTTTAATGCTGCATAACCACGAATGGCTGGGAATTGTGGAAATTCTGCAATCACGTTGTCTGGTGCATCAAATAAGAAACCTGCATCAGCTTCACCGAGCATTGTAGTATCGTTATATGAGTCGCCTGCCGCAATCACACGGAAATTTAAACCATGTAAGGCTTTAACTGCTTGGCGTTTTTGATCTGGTTGACGTAATTTATAGTTGCTGATCATACCATTTTCATCTGTCTCTAATTTATGACAGAAAATCGTAGGCCAACCCAATTGCTGCATTAATGGATGCGCAAATTCATAGAATGTGTCTGATAAAATGATCAATTGGAAATGTGTGCTTACCCATTCCACAAATTCTTTTGCACCTTCAAACGGCCCCATGTCGGCAATGACAGCTTGAATGTCATTTAAACCTAAACCGTGTTGTTTTAAGATATTTAAACGCTGTGTCATTAACACATCATAGTCAGGGATATCACGTGTGGTCGCTTCAAGTTCTTTAATACCAGTTTTTTTGGCAAAGTTAATCCAAATTTCCGGTACCAATACCCCTTCTAAATCCAAACAAACGATTTCCATGGTTTCTCCCAAATAGCCATATAAAAAAAGCTCCTTATCATAGCGTAATGCTTAAATAACGGTAGGTTTTTTTTAAATCTATTTTCTTCATAAGCATTTAATTTTTACTGCTAAGCAGATAAATTCAATTGCATTAAAATATTTGATTCATTCAGTTATATAGGTTTTGAAGTCTCCAAGCCTATTTGCCAGGAACGCTCATGACAACCATCCCGACCATTGATCTCGTAGATGCCCTTGCGGCAGAGTATGCAGAAAAGTCTCCGCTTGAGATTATGGCTTTGGCCTTATCCCAGCAAGGCGACATTGCCATTTCCTTCTCAGGTGCAGAAGATGTGGTATTGATTGATCTGGCTGCCAATTTAGGTAAACCGTTTCGTGTCTTTAGCCTAGATACCGGTCGTTTGCATCCTGAAACTTATCAGTTTATTGATACAGTACGCCAACATTATAAAATTGATATTGAAATTTGCTTCCCTGAAAGTGAAGCTGTACAACAACTTGTCACCCAAAAGGGCATGTTTAGCTTCTTTAATGACGGTCATCAAGAGTGCTGTGGCGTACGTAAAGTCGCGCCATTACGTAAAAAACTCGCCACGTTAGATGGTTGGATTACCGGTCAGCGTAAAGATCAAAGTCCAGGCACACGCAACGATATTCCTGTGGTGCAAGCCGATGTTGGTTTTTCAGGGATCGGTAAACAACTGATCAAATATAATCCGCTTGCCAATTGGTCAAGTAGTGATGTATGGAATTACATTCGTTTAATGGAAATTCCATATAATCCACTGCATGCACGTGGTTTTACCTCAATTGGTTGTGAACCGTGTACTCGCGCCGTACTCCCTAACCAACATGAACGTGAAGGTCGTTGGTGGTGGGAAGAAGCCACCCATAAAGAATGTGGCTTACATGCCGGTAATTTAAAATAAAATTAAAGCCATTGCATGCAATGGCTTTTTTTTAATAATTTAAGCCTCAAGTATTTTTTACAATTACAAACACTTATATACTTAGTCACAGACATTGTCATAATTCTAACAATTAATTTAAAACGATATGCAGGTAGCCTAATGATGAGAGCTTTACACCCCTTGGATTTTTTGTTTTTGTCTTTAGAAAAGCGTCAGCAACCGATGCACGTGGGTGGATTGTTTTTATTTCAAATTCCAAAAGATGCGGCTAAAACTTTTATTCAAGATTTAGTGGCAGATATTCGTTTAAGCAAAAGCATTCCTGTGCCACCCTTTAACAATAAGCTCAATGGCTTGTTTTGGGACAACGACCCAGAATTTGATCTTGAGCATCATTTTCGTCACATTGCCCTACCGCATCCGGGACGTATTCGCGAATTACTCACCTATATCTCACAAGAACATAGTAGTTTACTTGATCGTGCCAAGCCTTTATGGACGTGTCATTTAATTGAAGGAATCGAAGGCAACCGCTTTGCCATGTACTTTAAAATCCATCATTCTATGATTGATGGTGTAGCGGGCATGCGCTTATTGGAAAAATCTTTTTCGCAAGATCCACAGCATCAGGGTATTACCG
>Ga0172378_10000411_pt1 | contig 37132 bp, 29 predicted proteins | sample GrowelOW332metaG_FD_119755 | JGI IMG/M metagenome (GOLD analysis project Ga0172378, IMG submission 119755) | Groundwater microbial communities from an aquifer near a municipal landfill in Southern Ontario, Canada - Pumphouse #3_1 metaG | ecosystem: Environmental > Aquatic > Deep subsurface >...
ATTGGGCCTTTTCGTTTTGTATCCGCTTATGCGTCTTCTTTATATCGTTTTTATTGTCGAAGAAAGTTTTACACTAAGCAATTTAAGTGAAGTTTTCACAAATTGGTATAATAGGAAAGCACTTTTAGATAGCCTTATTTTGGCAACATCAGTTGCTATTAGTGGAACCTTCTTGGGTTTTATTTTTGCTTTTGCGGAAACACGGATATCTTTACCACGGATTGTGAAGTGGTTTATTGGGGCCATAGTCGTTTTACCCTTTGTTTCGCCTCCATTTACCACTAGTATTGCTTTAACTTTGGCAATAGGCCCCAATGGGCTACTTTTAAAACTACTAGGAATCCCAGATTTCAATATTTACGGATTTTGGGGAACATGGCTTGCGGAAACCCTCACGTATTTTCCTATAGCCTTTCTGACGCTTGCCGCCGTTCTTAACGCAATCGATCAAAATCTTGAAGATGCAGCTATGAGTATGGGAAGCTCTAGATGGCGTACATTTCATACCATTACATTGCCGTTGAGCGCACCTGGTATTGCTAATGCTTTTTTACTTCTTTTTGGCTGTTCTCTAGCAGATTTTGCTACACCCCTTGTTATGGCGGGGCACACATTTCCCGTTCTTACAACGCAAGCTTATCTTCAAATTACTGGGATGTATGATCTTCAAGGAGGAGCAACTCTTTCATTTATCTTGCTCATACCTGCACTTTTAGTCTATCTTCTTCAACATTACTGGATTGAAAAACGCAGCTATGTAACAGTAACAGGCAAATCAGGAGGTCGGGGATCTGCACGAGGGGCAGGAACTGTACTTGAAACGCTCATCTTACTTCTTATATCTATTATTTCGCTCTTTATAATTTTCCTCTACTCAATGATTTTCTTCGGATCCCTCGTAAAGGTATGGGGAGTTGATAATTCATTTACTCTTGAAAACTATGTCTACGTCTTTACTGTTGGGAAAGAAGCAATAAAAGACACACTACTCATAGCAGTAACTTCAACCTTTTTGGGCAGTGTAATAGGCATATGTATAGGCTATTTAGTCAGTCGCCCAGACCTTCCATGGCGTAAAACTCTAGAATTTACTTCTCTGCTAAACTATGTTTTGCCAGGGACAGTCGTAGGTATAGCATATGTTGTTGCTTTCAATTCAGGACCTCTCGTACTCACAGGCACTATGTTTATTATTGTTGCACTTTGTGCTTTTCGTTACGATGCCGCGGGGATACGGGCAATAGTTGCGTCAATGCAACAAATAGATACGTCTATTGAAGAAGCTTCACTTAGCTTGGGAGCCTCTCGCGCAACAACATTTTTCAGAGTGATACTTCCTCTTATTGCTCCTGCCGTAACAACTGGCATGCGATATCTTTTTGTTGTTTCTATGACAGCTGTAAGTGCTATCATCTTTTTAGTCTCTGTGCGATGGAGTTTATTGACAGTACGTATTTTGGAGTGCATTACAGAACTCCTTTTTGCACAGGCCGCTGCTTTTTCGGTTGTTTTGGTTTTGATCGTTTTTGCAGCGATGGGGATTATAGCCCTTATGTTCCGATTGATATACCCTAATTACATGCGAGCTAGATAGAGGAGGCCATAAAGATGTCTCTATCCATATCACTACAGCACCTAACTAAGATTTTCACAAAAGGGAAAGAAAGCTTTAAAGCTGTCGATAACATTCATTTAGACATTAATGCGGGAGAACTCGTTACTTTCTTGGGGCCATCTGGTTGCGGGAAGACAACAATTCTACGAATGATAGCTGGCTTTGAGACTCCAACAGAGGGACACATATACTTTGATGGGAAAAATGTCACGTCTATAGACGCAAACAAACGAGATATTGGTTTCGTTTTTCAAAATTATGCTCTTTTCCCTCATATGAATGTTTTTGATAATGTAAGCTATGGTCTCAAAGTACGAGGTGCTACTCACAGGAAAATAACCGATAAGGTAGCTGAAGTTCTGGCTCTGGTAGGGCTAAAAAACGTTGAAAATCGTTTTCCGAATCAACTCTCAGGGGGAGAGCAGCAACGAGTAGCTTTAGCCCGAGTTTTTGCCATTAACCCTAATCTTCTTCTCATGGACGAGCCACTTTCCAACCTTGACGCTAAGCTTCGCACCTATATGCGAACTGAAATTAGGCGCCTACAAAAGCAATTGGGAATAACGTGTATTTACGTTACTCACGACCAAAAAGAAGCACTGACTATTGCAGATCGTATTGTCGTACTTAACAAAGGTCGAATAGAACAGGTAGCAACACCTTTTGATCTTTATGCTCATCCCCAAACTTTGTTTGTAGCTGATTTTATAGGGCAAGCCAACATCTTTAATAGCAAAGTACAAAGTTTTCATGATGAAAGTTTGGATGTTCTTACATATGGGAATTACCTTACCATACAGAATCCTATGCATACGCATTTTAGTATCGGAGAAGAGATTGCACTCGTTGTACGACCAGAATCTATACGTTTGGAACCGACTGCAAATTCAACTGTTCACGGAATTGTTCGGAGTTGTGTATTTGTAGGAGATAAGATGGAATATGAAATAGAGTTGGAACCGGGGCATCTTATTCATGCTTTTATCCCTTACTCCCACGAAACAAAAGCTTTTTCCGAAGGAGACCGTGTTGGTATTTATATTGATCCGAGAGACATTACAGCTTTGCCGTTTTAAATTTCCTTATTTTTAGCATAGCTAGCTTCTTTTACAAGATATAATAAGAAGCTACTTTATTTCCGAGATAGAAAATCAAATTTTGATCATGGACTGGATTGATCTTTTGAGGTGTTTTATCAGTTGTTTTTCTCTTAAATTAAGCTGATACGATTTAGGAGATAATAGATACACTCCAAGTTTTAAATCAGTCCCGACTATAGGAAGATAGGCACATCCATTTGGGAGGACTCCAGGAATTACAATGGAAATATAATTACTGTTTCTCACTGTATCCACAAGACCACCACGGTCGAAAACAAACAATATATTGCCACTGTTTTGAATGCCCAAAGGGCCTAACCAATCGTCAAAATCAAAATTTTCATATGTAGCAAAAGGAAAACGCTGGAGTTCATCTATATTAATATTTTTCTTTTTTGATAAAGGGTTTCGGCGAGAAACTATGGCTACTACAGGAATATCTTTTCCTATAAGCTCCATCTTAAGATTATATTTGTTTGCATCTATTTTATGTTTGGAATACATACTATTAAAACAATACATAATAGATAGACGATATTTTTGTTCCACCACATCTCGCATTGTTTGTATTAATCCTGTTTCTTTAAAAGCATCCTGTATTTTTCCAGCGGGACTATTTTTTTTAAAATCAAGAAAACTTTGCATCAAAGCAGAAGAATATGTGCAAGAAACGGAAAGATTACGATTCTCTAAAAAAGCGTTTGGGATTCGTTTTATCTTTTCGACTTCACTTAAAATTAATTCAGCGCTAAGCAACAACATCCTGCCTTCAGGCGTAATCTCTATTCCTGAATTCTTTCGCATAAAAATTTGAAATCCTAGTTCGCTTTCAAAATTCCGAATCACGGTACTCAAATTCGGTTGGGACATACATAGATTTTGTGCTGCTTTATTAATCGAGCCGCAACGATAAATTTCTACCACATAAGCAAGGTATTGAAGGTTCATTTACTATCTCCTCCTTCACATGTGATTATATGAAAATACATATAGGGTATCAAGTATTTAAATAACTACCCACACGTGCTTCATAGTATGATGCAAACAATGAATCTATATGGATTATAGGAGGGATAATGAATGCTAGAAAACAATCAACAAGACAGTGCTTTATCGTCTCCTCGCTTTTGCAATACGGGAACTTTTATGCGTATGCCAAAGGTAGAGACAGCTAAAGGATTGGATTTTGTAATAGCGGGCGCCCCCTTCGATACTGCTAGCTCATATCGATCAGGAGCACGCTTTGGACCTTCGGGAATCCGTGCAATTTCGGCCATGATGAAACCTAACAATGTAATATTACAGGTTAATATTATGAATAGCCTTAAAGGTGGCGATATTGGTGACTTTAATATCGTACCAGGATATATTCACCCTACATATATGCAGATAGAGAAAGGTGTTCAGAACATCATCAATGATAATGCTATGCCAGTAGTTCTGGGCGGTGACCATTCCATAACATTAGCAGAACTACGTGCGGTGGCAAAAAAACATGGACCTGTAGCAATCATCCATTTTGATTCACATTCTGATTTATGCGACACGGTATTCGGTGAAAAATATAATCATGGAACCCCTTTTCGTCGAGCTTTGGAAGAAGGGCTTATTGACGCCGCACACTCTATCCAGCTGGGAATGAGAGGATCGCTCTATGACCCCAACGAGCACAAAATTGCCGCTGAACTTGGTATGAAATTGATTCCTGCCCATAAAATACGAGAAATCGGAATTGATAAAGTGATAGAAATAGCCTTAGAACGGATTGGGGATACTCCTGTATTTCTTACTTTCGATATTGATTTTGTAGACCCTGCCTATGCACCTGGAACTGGCACACCAGAGGTTGGTGGTTTCACTTCGTATGAATCGTTACATATGGTACGGCAATTAAAAGACTTGAATTTTGTGGGAATGGACCTTGTGGAAGTAGCACCATGTTATGACTTTGGTGAATTAACTACTTATATGGCGGCCAATGTTGTATATGAATTCTTATCAATTCTGGCATATCAAAAAGAAACAAAATAATATAGACCATCCGGTGCTGTAATAACACTGGATGGTCTTACTTTACTTCTAGCTGAACGTCACCATCCGCCACCACCACCACCACCGCCTCCGCCTCCAGAGGAACCGCTGCCACCTCTTCCACTCGACGATCCTGGAGCAGTTGACGCAGAGGCTATTGAATCAGAAATAGAAGAGGTTATTCCTGTCAAGGCATCTCCAGAGTAAAAACTAAAAGCATTTTTCCCTGAATACCATACTGGGTGGTAATCATTTTCGGCTAAAATATCTGCAAATTTATTCGCCCAGGTTTCAGCGGTATCCAAAGCAAAAGCATAGGGGAGTAGACTCTCAAATACTTCAGGTGTCTCTTCTGGAGGATTAAACATCTCCAAACGATGTCGTTCCGCTGTTTTCATATACATGGCAAGTCCTTCTGCCTCAGAAAGAACAATGTTACCCTTTTCTGTTCTCACCTTCATAAGTTTACGGAAAACAATTACAAGTACAGCAGTCATCAAGGGAGGGAGAAGCATATACCATTCACACACAGACATTCCTATAACAAAACTGCCAACAAAACCTATCCCGAATATAACAACAAAAATAAAAGAAAATATTTTCTTCAGAATCCTGCCACTTTCTCGGGAAGCCCTCCAAATAGAAAGGAAAAAGGTGCCCAAAAATAAGACTAGACCCGTCATAATCAATAAGAAAAGAGACATGTCAATTTGCCCTCCCCATCGCAGAAGCAGGCATATAAATATGGGGATCAAAAGTCCACTTGCCCATGGCAGCGTGTTTTTGGAAAAGAGAGGTTTCGCTTTTTGCCGATAATGTTTCTCTAACTTGTCCTTAGCATTACTAAGAATTTTATGATTATCCTGACGCAATAATAATTCATCTCTTCCATTATCAAAAAGAGTAGACATAAGAATCTCTTCTTCTTCGGTTTTATAGGGAATCTTCCCATCGGTCTCGCTATACATTCGCTTTAAACAATATTTTTTCCCTGCCAACCTAGAAGAAAAAGAAACAACTCCCCTTAGAAGAGCATTTTCTTGAAGTTGTCCGAGACGTTCCATTGCTTCTTCTAGCGTCAATTCCTCAATAACAATAAATTTTTTTACAGCGAGGTTAAGTATTTCAGCAGTAAAACAAACATTATCCATTCCCATACGTTCTACATACCGTAAGAAACCTGGGCTTACGTCTTTTGAAGGGTAAAATAGAGGAATAACAGGTTTACGATAAGGATCTTTTCCCCAACGGGACCAAATCATCACATAATAAATCAAGAGGAGAAAAGGAGTACCGAAAAGGAACCACATACCAAACTTTTCAAAAAACGTATATCTCAGTGGGTTTTCAGGCTGATTTATAATCCCTTTCGGCCACGTATAGGCCACAGTGAGGCCTTCTTTTGGAGCAAGAGGTTTTGTTGTTTCTACTGTACTATCGGAAAATACTTGGGCATTTCTTCCCTTTGCTCCCTGCAACCCCGTATAAATATCTATTGACAAAAAAGGGCTTTTCTCAGGAATAGAAACAGAGAATTTCACCTTCTCTATTGGGAAGTCCCAGGCATTACCTGTAACATTCCAATACAATTCGTCATGTTCTTCAAAAAAACCTATCTGCCCTGTAGTTATATAGACTAAAGTATATGTTTGCTCTCCTAAAAAAACGAACTTTTCTGGATCTCCAAGATAGATACGAACCCCATTAGAGCGAGACTCTACCTTGTAAGGAATCTTTCTACCATTAAGTAAAGCTTCTTGTACCGAAAAACCTACCTGTACAGTTCGTCCTGAAGAGTCTTTGTATATCGTGGGGAAATCGCGAAAAATCCCCCTGCGTATTTGTTCGCCTTCAACATTCACGGTAATGTCTTCTCTCACTTCAAGGGAAGAATCAACATTCACTTTAGCTTGAGAAGAGAACATAATAATTTTTTCTTCCGCTTGCACATAAGAGGGAAGGATGAAGATCAAAATTGGCAATACGAAAAGAAGAAAAGAAAGTTTTTTTCGATATAGCATAAAGTTAAAAAGAGACATGTGGTGTCGTACGTGCTTCTTCTGTTGCTTCAAAGTAGTCTGCCTTCTCATAACCAAAATTTCGGGCTATGAGCACAGCCGGAAAAGTCGATATGGCAATATTAAAATCTCTCGCAGCGCCGTTATAGTAGCGACGAGACATTTGTATGTCATTCTCAAGAGAGGAAAGCTCTTCCTGAAGTTGAAGAAAATTAGAATTAGCCTGTAACGCCGGGTAATTTTCAGCTACAGCAAAGAGAGATTTCAAAGCGCCAGATAGCATATTTTCAGAATCGGCACGCTCTTGTAAAGAGTGTGCTTTCGTAATTGCTGAACGAGCCTCGGTAACACGTTGAAAAACCTCTTTTTCATGAGCAGCATAACCTTTTACAGTTTCGACAAGATTAGGAATGAGATCAAATCTACGTTTGAGCTGAACGTCAATACCACTCCAAGCCTCATCTTTCAAATTAACCATACGAACAAGATGGTTATAAATCGATATAGCCCAGAAAATTAATGCAGCAATAACAGCAAGAATAATAAATATAGGCATTGTCTTTATTCCTCCTCTGTCGCTGAAATGTATTTATTTTACCTCAAAAATTTTTTCTTATAACATCCTCTTACAAGATGCAATTTAATAAAAAGGCAGAATTGTGCTATTGAGTTCCCCCTAATGGCTACGTATAATGATAAGTAAATTTAAACCTTTCAGGAGGGGATGCATGCCTAAGAAAGTCCCTGTATTTGCAGCGATTATTTTAGCAGCAGGATCTTCAACTCGAATGGGGCAATGTAAACCTTTACTCTCTATAAATAAGCAAAGCTTGTTAAGCCATCTTGTTACAACATATATAAATGCTGGTGTTTCTCATATTATTGTTGTTACAGGAGTCTATAGAGAGCTAGTTGAACGTGAGTGCCGGTATCTGCATTGTAAAATAGCATATAACAAAAATCACGACACCGGCGGCATGTTCAGTTCCGTTATTTGTGGCGTACAGACTCTTCCTTCTGAAGTATCCGCTTTTTTTGTTCATCCATGCGATATTCCTCTTGTACGATCTAGTACAATTCACTCTCTCTTACACCATTGGGACACGTCTATGCCTGTCTTAACTCCTGTCTTTAAAGGGAAGAAAGGACATCCGCCCCTCTTATCAAAGCATCTTCTTCCGTATATCTTGTCATGGTCAGGCGAAGACGGACTGGCTGGATTTTTAAGAAGATATACTTCTACTTCGTTGCTTTCTGTTCCTGATCAATTTATTCTTTATGATATAGACACTCCTGAAGATTATCGTAAAGCTCTTCATGCTTGGAATACGCACACCATACCTACAGAAGAAGAGTGTGAAGAACTCTTCGCCATTGCACGAACTCCCGAGAAAGTCATTCGCCATTGCCGCGTCGTTCAGAAAGTAGCCCGTCATATAGCGCTTTCCGTCTCTTCCTTTCATCCGTGTCATTTCCTTTTGGTAGATAAAGCAGCTCTTTTGCATGACATCTGCAGAACATCGCCACATCACGCCAATGCAGGCTATTTTTTCCTTAAAAATTGGGGATTTGATGCCGTAGCAGAGTTAGTAAAAAACCATATGGACATTCCTGAAGATGCCACAACTGAAACTAAAATTCTCTATCTGGCCGATAAGATAGTAAAAGATTTCAATATTGTATCTCTTCAAGAAAGGATCGACGACGTCTTGAGCAAATGGAAGGGAGGACAGGCATCAAAACAGGGCTTAAGGCGTCTCCATAAAGCTCTCGATATACAAAATGAATTCGAGAAACTGACAGATGGAAATCTTGATGTAGGAGAATAAAGAATGACTGCCTATATATTAAAAGAGATCTACGAACGAATAGAGCGAGGCGAAGAGGGCATTTTATGCACCATCATAGAAAGCAAAGGATCAACACCGCAAAAACCTGGAACTCGCATGTTTGTCTTTCCAAATGGGAATATTTTAGGAACTATCGGAGGAGGAATATTTGAACATAGAGTTATAAAAAGAGCGCTGGCTCTATTTAATGAAACTGAAAAAACAGCCCTCTACTCTGAAAAATTTGAAGCGAAAAATCCTGACGATGCTATATGCGGCGGAGAAGCAACAGTCTTTATGGAGTACCTGACAGGAAAACCTCATCTCATTATTTTAGGTGCTGGCCATGTAGGAAAAGCATTGGCACAAATAGCTACCTTTTGTGGATTTAAAGTGACATTATGGGACGATAGATTAGAATTTTTGCCACAAACGGAAAATTCAGAAATACAAATTGTCTCTTCTTCTCTCGACGATGCTATTCATAAACGGCTTCCGTTTTTACCTCCTCCCTTTGTTGTAGTTGTAACGAGAGGTCACGCTCTTGATGGTGAAGCAATCAAGTTACTCGAAAATCAAAACACAGCATATCTAGGAGTAATAGGATCGACCAAAAAGGTAACGCAGCTGCGACAAGAATTAGTTGCACAGGGAATATCACCTTCGTATCTTGACTCAATATATACGCCAATTGGCCTTTCTATCAAAGCAGAGACCCCATCGGAGATAGCGATCTCCATCATGGCTGAAATTATTGCAATTTACAGAAACGCCCCTATTAATAAGCTGCGTTTATGGCATAAGGAAACTGAGATAAACGGAGTAAAAAGGAGATGATGGCAGCCATGAAATGGTTTTATCCAACTTCTATTGAAGAAGCTATGCAACTGCTATCTCAAGAAGAAGTTTTTCTTCATGGAGGAGGAACGGGACTTCTTCGACGTGGCTTACAAGGAATCAACGGTTTGATCGATATGTCTTCTCTCCCATTTAATACTATTAAAAGAGAGGATAGTACAGTTATTATTGGTTCACAATGTACATATGCTCAAGCAAGCGATGCTTTGCTTCAAATTGATCCTGAAAATGTATTGGGAAAAGCACTTGCTCTTGCTGCATCCACGCCTCTCAGAAATAGAATAACAATAGGAGGAAGTCTTGCTTTTTTACCACCGTGGTCAGATTTACTTGGCCCACTCGTAGCTCTTGATGCCAGAATAGCTGTAGCATGGCCACAAAAACGGACTTTTTCCTTATCTGAATTTATATCTACCTTTTCACAACAAAATAAATGCCTTATTACACATATTATTGTACCTGCGATAAAAACTCTGAATTTCTATTATAGGGAAACGCGTGTTTCCTTTGACTATCCTTCGTTCACATTAACAATCATCCTCAAAATTTCTGAAGGCTCTATAGAAAAAGCTCGCATCATCTTTACTGGAAACAAAACTCGTTTTTATGAAGCAAAAGAGATAGAAGAAAAACTTCTGGGGCTCCATATCAATACAATAACGCCTGAAGACTACGCTCAAGAATTACCAGAAATAGACTTTATCGATAAACAGTCAGGCTCGGCTCACTACCTCAATGAAATATCAAAGGTCTGGCTAGAGAGAGGTCTCCGTTCTTTAAAGGAGGGGGAGAGCCAATGAAAAAATTTTTCGTTATCAACGGCAAAGAAAGAGAACTTGAATTTGAAGAAGACGCTCTTCTTTTAGACCTTTTACGGTCTTCTGGTTATACGGAAGTACACTGTGGCTGCAAAGAGGGGAGTTGTGGATGTTGCACAATTCTTCTTGACGAAGTTCCGGTAAACTCATGTCAGATATTGGCAGCGACAGTTAACAATAAAAAAATAACTACGGTTTCTGGGCTAGGAACTATCCATTCGCCTCATCCCATACAGGAAGCTTTTGTTGAAGCAGGCGCTGTTCAATGCGGTTTCTGCACACCTGGCATGGTTTTAGCAACATATGCCCTTTTGGAAAAAAATCCTTCTCCCTCAGACGAAGAAATTATACACGCCCTTGACGGTAATTACTGTAGATGTACGGGGTATGTAAAGATTTTGAAAGCAGTACATCTAGCTGCAAAGAAGGTGAAAAATAATGTCTGAATATAATGTCATCGGGAAATCTTTTGATAAAGTTGATGGAATATCTTTGGCAACTGGCTCAGCCCTTTACACGGATGATTGGAAAGTCAACAACCCCCTCTTCATTCGGTTACTTTATTCTACTGAAGCTTTTGCTGAAATAATCGACATTGATATTGAAGAAGCTTCTAAGATGCCAGGTATTGTAGATATTCTTTCATTTATGAACACACCAGACACTTTATTTACAACGGCAGGGCAAGGATTTCCAGAACCTTCCCCTTATGATTGTCGCATTTTCGATAAAACAGTAAGATATGTTGGAGATAGAGTAGCAGCAGTTGTTGCAGAATCAGAAAAGCAAGCCGAAGATGCTTTAAAAAAAATAAGAGTAACGTATCGTAGCCTCCAAACAAATTTTGATGCAGAAAAAGCCATGGATGAAAATATGCCTCATATTCACGGGAAAGAAGCGTTTTCTCCTATATTGGCTCCTTATAACCCAGAAAAAAATCTGGCTGGACAATCTGACTTTTCCTATGGGGATATTGAAAAAGGATACGCAGAATCTGCCCATGTCATAGAGCATACATATACAACCCAATATGTGAGTCATTGCGCCATGGAACCCCATTCGGCACAAGCCTCATTCGATGAAAAAGGGCGTCTTATCATCGTTTCGTCTACCCAGGTTCCTTTCCATGCACGCCGTATAGTCAGTCACGTAACTGGCCTACCCATACGCCGAATCCGAGTAATAAAGCCCCGAATTGGAGGGGGATTTGGCACAAAACAGGAAGTTTTTCTCGAACCTCTTGTCGCTTTGGTAACTTTGCGAACCAAGAGATCTTCAAAACTGATTTTGAGCCGTAAAGAAGTTTTTGTTTCTTCCCGAACGCGACATCCCTTTAGACTGAAACTACGTACTGGATTTAAAGAAGATGGACAAATTATGGCATTAGAAATGGATGCCCTAATGAATGCGGGAGCGTATGGCCCCCACGCACTCACTGTTCTATCAAATGCAGGGTCAAAGGTGCTTCCTCTTCTGAACAAAATACCGAACATGAAATTTTCGGGCAAATCTGTTTACACAAACCTCCCCATCGCAGGTGCATATAGAGGATATGGAGCTACTCAGGGCTATTTTGCTCTCAATCAACATCTAGACATAATTTGTAGAGAAACTAATCAAGATATTCTTGAGTATATAAAAAAATGGCATATTAAAGAACAAGAAACATCTGCTGTCTTCGAAGCACTTGGTGAAGGAAAAGAAGGAGTTGCACAAGTAGTAAAAAGTTGCAAACTCTCTGAGTGTATCGATAAGGGAGCTAAAGCCATAGGTTGGTATCAGAAACGGGATAAAAAAATAGAGACTCAAAAAGATGTTGTTAGAGGAGTAGGAGTTGCTGTCGCAATGCAAGGTTCCGGCATCCCTCTCATAGATATGGGAAGCGCATATATGAAAATGAATGATGACGGATCCTTCTTCCTCTTTGTGGGAGCTACCGATATTGGCACTGGCTCTGATACAGTATTATCTCAAATAGCAGCAGAAACACTTCAAGTTCCTCTCGACTATATTCATATTCTTTCGTCAGACACTGATATGACACCTTTCGATGTAGGAGCTTATGCATCTTCAACTACATATATTTCTGGTGGAGCTGTGCTTCGTTGCGCACAAGACATTGTCAAACAGATTATTGAACACGGAGCACTAATGCTAGATTGTCCCAAAGAAGAACTCTCTCTTCACGAAGCTTGCGTTATCAATGAAAAGACAGGAAAGAGCATTTCTTTCGAACAAATTGGCCAACATTCTTTTTATACTAGTAAACAAATACAGATTCAATCAGGCGCATCTCATGTTTCCCCTCAATCGCCGCCTCCATTTATTGCTCAATTTGCGGAAGTAGAAGTAGATAAAAAAACTGGCAAAGTTCATGTTGTTAAATTTGTTTCAGCTATCGATTGTGGACAGCCGCTAAATCCCAAATTAGTGGAAGGACAAATTGAAGGTGCTGTTGTGAACGGCATAAGTTTTGCACTTACAGAGGAACTTCGTTTTGATAAAAGCGGAAGAGCTCTAAATTCCACCTTCTGGGATTACAAAATTTTCACTGCTGCAGATATTCCTGAAATGCAAACTATTATTGTAAATTCCTCAGATGAAGATGGCCCTTACGGAGCCAAGTCAGTAGCGGAAATTGGAATCAATGGTCCTGCTCCAGCTATTGCCAATGCTATTTATGATGCGGTAAACATTCGACTTTTCGACCTCCCCTTTACCCCCACTAAAATTATGAATGCCCTCAAAGCCACAGGAAGAGGGTGATATCGTGACAAAACAAATTATAGCGAACGGCCCTTTAACCGATGGCGATATTTTTTATCCGTGTGGTGCAATTCTTATAGAAGACAGGAAAATTATGGAAGTAGGCTCCTGCGAGACCTTGCGTCGCAAGTGGCCTGATACTCCTGTGGTTGATGTGGAAGGACGCTTAATAATACCTGGACTGACAAACTTTCATCATCATCTTTATTCATCATTAGCAACAGGGCTTACACCTCGTGGAGAAACAATATCGTTCTCTGATATTTTAAAAAATTTATGGTGGCCTCTTGACTTTCTGCTCGACGAGGAAGCAATATATTTTTCAGCCCTATATGGCATTATACGTTCCGTACAATGTGGCGTTACATCTATATTTGATCACCATGCCTCACTGGGTTCTGATAAAGGCAGCCTTGAACTTATAGCTCATGCATTCAAAGAAGTTGGAATTCGCGGCGTTCTATGTTTTGAAGTTTCTGATCGAGCAGGAGAAGAAAAGGTCAATGAGCAAATTGAAGAAAATATCAGGTTCTGGCAAGAACACCAACGAGATGCCTTCATTCACGGAATGCTAGGCCTCCATGCTAATTTTACACTTTCAGAAAAGACACTTTATAAAATACGAGAGCTAAAACCTAAAAATCTTCCCATACATATTCATTGTGGAGAAGGAGAAGATGATCTTATCTATTGCCAGAAATTAGGATATAAGGGACCCGTTCATCGTCTTGATTCCTTTGGCCTATTAAATAAAGACTCCTTTCTTATTCACTGTATTCATTTATCTGAAGAAGACTACAAGATTCTTTCAAATAAATCTCCATGGGTTGTAACAAATCCCGAATCAAACGCTAATAACAGGGTTGGGCAAATGGATCGTCAAAGAATTACTAAATTCGTCATAGGAACTGATGGCATGTCTTCCGACATTATTGCCTCTCTAAGAAATTATGCCATTACTTCAAAAGAGCTTCCTGAACCATTTGAACGTCTTGAACGAACATTTTGGGGATGGCCCCGACTCATAAGAAGAAATACGTGGGGGTTTCAGGGAATATTCGCATTTGGTGAACCTGCTGATATTACAGTTCTAGACTATAAACCAGTCACCCCAATTCATGAATCAAATATTATGGGACATTTAATTTTTGGGGCACGGCAAGGCAATGCTTTTCTTACAATGTGCAATGGGAAAATTATATGGCAAAATGGCTCATTTGTTTCCCTGCATGAAGAAGCAGTCTTTCACGATATACGAAGAGTTGCAGGTAAGCTACACAAACGTTTTTCCTCGGGAAAAAAGGAGGGATTTCCATGGTCGGATTAGCAAGAACAATATGCGGTGTAACCTTTAAAAGCCCAGTTCTTACTGCTGCCGGACCTAACGTAGCCACAAAAGATCATGTACTAGCAGCTATTTCAGGAGGAGCAGGAGGCATTGTTACCAAAACCATTTCTGTCTCTCCAGCTCAAGACCCCAGGCCAACAATACGAAAGGGACCTCTTGGAAGTTTAATTAACTGCGAAACATGGTCTGAAAAACCCGTTGAAGATTCGTTGCCGATTTTTAATGCTATAAAAGAAAAAGGGTTACCCCTTATTGTTTCAATAGGTTACAAACCTCAAGAAGTGACGTTTCTCGGAAAACTTTTAGAACGTGATGTACATCCTGACATTATTGAATACTCAACGCATTATGTGGGACATGAAATCAGCCCACTTATAGATGTAGCAAAAAGTTTGAGAGATGTTGTATCTGTTCCCATCTGGATGAAAATTTCCCCAAACATCCTTGACGTTCAAAATCTTGCAAAAGCCGCATCTCCATTTGTTGATGGCTTCGTAGCTATTAACTCTCTGGGGCCTGTTTTAGATTTTGATGTTGAAAAACCGTCACCTTTATTAGGTTCAACTTTTGGACAAGGATGGATGTCAGGCCCTCCAATTCTTCCAATAGCTCTACGTATTGTCTATGAAACATCAATAAGTCAACCCAAACCTGTTATAGGCGTCGGCGGAATAGAAAAGGGCGAAGATGCCATTAAGTTTTTCATGGCAGGAGCCTCTCTTGTGCAAATTTGTAGTGGTGCTCTCAAAAAAGGTTCAGCAATATATGGAACAGTCTCTCAAGAAATTGAAGAGTGGCTTGAGAAACATGGCTATTCATCTATAGATGATGTACAAAATAAATATATCGACGCAGTAAAACACCTTCGCCATTAAGGAGGTGCCTTAATTAATGACCATCGTTGGGAAAACATTCTCCAGAAAAGATGGAGTCGATAAAGTTACTGGGAAAGCTCTTTATGTCAATGACATATCTATCCCTGGAATGTGGGTTGGGGGAACCCTCCGCTCTTCAGAAGTTCGAGGAGTCATTAATAAGATAACATTCAGTTCTTCTTTTGATTGGACACAAGTAGTTGTTGTTCAAGCAACAGACCTTCCAGGGCCTAATTTTGTTGCTATGGTTAGAAATGATTTTCCTATTCTTGCGGAAAAAGAAATTTCTTACTGGAAGCAACCTATACTTCTCATTGCCGCTCCAGATAATAACATTCTACAACAAGCGCTTACCTCAGTAGTCGTAGATATTACGCCTCTTCATCCGGTCCTTACAATTGAAGAAGCTCTACAAAAAGACACGATCATCCATGGTGACACAAACATAATTGAAAAATATCGCATTCAAACAGGCGATACGAAAAAAGGATTTGAAGAGGCTGATTTTATAGTGGAAGGCTGTTACAGAACTGGATACCAGGAACACGTCTATCTAGAACCTCAGGGAATGATCGCACGCCCATGTGGTGAAAACTGTGTGGAAGTCATTGGTTCTCTTCAATGCCCTTATTATGTTCATAATGCTTTATGCAAGGGACTAAATCTTCCTCATGAAAAAGTCATTGTAAAACAAGCTGTTACAGGAGGCGCTTTTGGAGGAAAAGAGGACTACCCTTCAGTGCTTGCTCTTCACGCCTCTCTTCTTGCATTAAAAGCTCAACGACCAATCAAGATAATCTACGATAGAGAGGAAGATATTTTAGGAACAACAAAACGTCATCCGTCATTGATCTATCATAGGACAGGGGTCAAAAAAGACGGAACCATAGTAGCTTCCGAAGTAGATCTCTCGCTTGATGGAGGAGCTTTTACCACTCTGAGCATCGTTGTTTTGCAACGTTCTATACTGCATGCTATGGGGCCATACAGAATGGATAATTTTGCATTGGAGGGTCAAGTAGTTGCAACAAATACTCCTCCTAACGGAGCATTTAGAGGATTTGGCGTTCCTCAAAGTGCTTTTGCCATTGAGCGTCACATGGATCGTATAGCAAAGACACTTCAATTATCTCCCGTAGAAATTCGGAGAAAAAATATCATGAAAGATGGGGATACTTTCCCTTTCGGCCAAAAAGTAGACTCTATTCATGCATCCCTCGTTTTAGAAGAGGCGCTAAAACAATCTCATTTCTTCAAGAAAGAAAAAGAATACGCCTATTACAATAAAATAAATGATAACGGTATTAAAAAGGGTATTGGCGTAGCTCTTGCATTTCATGGCGGAGGTTTTACTGGATCTGGAGAAGAAAAAATTGCGGGAAAAGTCAAAATTTCTTATGAACCAAATGAAAAAATTGGAATATACGTCAGTAGCGTAGAGATGGGGCAAGGAGCAGCAACGGTTTTGCCCATGATTGCTGCAGAAACGTTGGAATTACCTTTCGAAAAGGTAATTCATCACCAACCGAATACGGCATACACCCCTGATAGCGGACCAACTGTTGCTTCTCGTACAACCATGTTTGTAGGGAGTGTAGTAAAAAAAACATGCCAAATGCTACTCAGGAAGCTGGAAGAATATCTTGCTCTGTGGCACAACACTTCCACCTCTTCAATTCATTACAACAATGGAGTTTTTTCTCTTCCTGATAATCATAAATTTTATTTTGACGAAATAGCACATCGATACGTTCAAGAACATGGGAAGTTAGAAATCCAAGGAGAATATACACCTCCACCTAATCTCTTATGGGATGAAGAAACATATAGAGGAGCCGCGTATAAAGATTATTCGTGGATCGCTTATGTAGTAGAAACTAACGTTAATATGGACACATACGAAATACAGCCGACACTCTGCACAGTAGTAGCAGAAGTTGGTAAAGCTATTCATCCTGTCTTAGCTCGCGGACAAATAGAGGGAGGAGCGCTGCAAGCTCTCGGTTATAGTTACCTCGAAAATTTACAAATTGAAGATGGCCGATATGTTTCAGGACATCTTAACGCGTATCTTATCCCTACTTCTATGGATACACCTGCATTTAATACACACATTGCTGAAGTTGAGAGTCCTACGGGGCCCTATGGAGCTAAAGGCCTTGGAGAATTGCCTATGGATGGAGGTGCTCCTGCACTTGCTTCTGCAGTATGGAATGCAACTTCTCTTTTTACCTCACAAATACCAATAACCGGTGAAATGCTTTTTGAACTTGAGAACAACCTTATTCAGAAAGGCGTGGAGAAGAATGATTATTGATATTATCGTTAATCATAAAAAGTATATATTAAATGTCCACCCTTTAAAAAGGCTACTCGATATTATACGAGAGGATTTAAAACTCACTGGGACAAAAGAAGGATGTGGAGAAGGCGAGTGTGGGGCTTGTGCAGTGCTCATGGATGGAGAACTCATAAACTCATGCATGCTGCCGGCGATACAAGCCCATGGGCACCACTTCACGACAATAGAAGGATTAGATGATCAACATGGTGAACCGGATATTCTTCAACAAGCTTTTATTGACAAAAATGGAGTTCAATGTGGATTTTGCACACCTGGTATGATCTTAGCTGCTCGAGCTTTGCTTATAAAAAATCACCATCCCAATAGGGAGAAAATAAAAGAAGCACTCGCAGGCAACTTATGTCGTTGCACTGGATATGAAGCTATCTTCAGAGCAGTGGAGAGAGCCTCCGCACAATACTACGGCGAATCTATAAAGGAAGAGATCACCTATGATAACTTTCTCTCACCATCTTTATCGGAGAGGGAAAAAGAGTGGGTTTTTATTCCTCAACATATTGAAGACGCACTTCATTTTCTTACACAGCATGAAGATATAACAATATTGGCAGGAATGACAGATATTGCCCCTGATATGAAAAATAAAAAAACGCACCCTCGAAAGATCTTAGATATCAATTCAATTCAAGAGCTACGTTCTATCCTCCTTAGCGAGGACGAAAAGAGCTTATCCATAGGTGCTACGTGTACGAACACACAACTTATGTATCATCCCTTAATCTTAAGATACTTACCATCCCTTAGTTATGCTGCTTCTCAATGTGGAGCAGTAGCTATTCAAAACAGAGCCACAATAGGGGGAAATATTATTACAGCTTCGGGAGCAGCAGATTTGCCTGTTATTCTACTGGCATTAGGAGCAGAGCTTGTATTAAGAAGTCATAAGGGAAGTAGAGTTATTTCTCTCGAAAAGTTTTTTACCGGTTATAGAAAAACCCTTCGCCAAAGTAATGAACTTCTTACAACAATAAAAGTGCCTCTTCCAGATCCACATGCCATACAGAAATTTTATAAAAGAGGTTCAAGAGCTATGCTTACTCTTTCCCGAATATCTTTAGGTTGTTATCTATCATATGAAAATCACAAAATTACGAAAATCAGATTTGCTGCTGGAAGTATGTCTGCGTTCCCAGAACGATTGTATAACGTAGAAAAGTCCCTGTTAGGATACCCCCTTTCTGAAGAATACATAAAAAAAGCAGCAGATGAAGCGGTAAAGAATCTACATCCGAGGAAATCCCCTGCATTCAGAAAAGAGGTTACACGTCGCCTTATAGAACGTTTTTTAAAAAATGTTAATGTCACGTGAAAACTGTATCGATCGCTACTTGACAGCAATTTGTAAATACTTTATTGTTGTTTTGCTGATAGGCGCCATCAGTAATACATGCAAAAGATTCTAGGAGGCAGTATTTTGACAACTCAGGGAACAGTCAAATGGTTTAATGCGTCAAAAGGTTATGGCTTCATCACAACTGACGAAGGCAAAGACATTTTTGTTCATTTCAGCGCTATTCAGAGCGATGGTTTTAAAACCCTCGACGAAGGCCAGAAAGTTTCTTTTGATATTGTAGAAGGACCTAAAGGGGAACAGGCCGCTAACGTTGTAAAGCTTTAGTTTTTGTCTTCACAATTCTGAAGCGAATAAAGGCAGCACAAAATGTGCTGCCTTTTTATTTTATTTATAAATTATATTTTTCTTCTACCTTTACAATTTATAAAAAAAGCATGTACAATGCTTAGCGGTTTAAGAAGGCAGACCTAAAAATAAAGAGAGGTCTGCCCTTATGTATTTGCATATATTGATATGTTATACTACGGAATGTTGTCCGCCAGTTGAAAGGGGTTGCTAAGTATGAGATCCGAGCTTGTATCTCAAGAAAAGAATTTTGTAACTATAAAGGTAGAAATAGAAGCCGATGAGTTTCAAAAGGAAGTTAATAAGGCTGTAAGGAATTTATCACAAAAAGCAAATATTCCCGGCTTCAGAAAAGGGAGAGTTCCTCGCAAAATCTTGGAGATGAGACTTGGTAAAGAGGGACTTCTTTTTGAAGCTCTTGAATCATATATGCCTGCAGCAATAGATCAAATTGTACAAGATTACGAATTAGATCTTATTGACCAGCCAGAGTTAAAAGTTGACAAAATGGAAGAAGGAAGCGACGTTTTAGTCACTTTGATATTTGAGGTTACACCTGAAGTAGAATTGCCTGATTTAGAAACAATAGAGATAGAAAAATTGAAAGTTAATGTTACAGACGAAATGGTTGATGAAGCCATTAAAAATATGCAAAAACAGAATGCTGAGCTAGAAAATGTTGATAGAGCCTCTGAGGATGAGGATGTTGTCGAAGTCGAATATGTAACAAGTGTTCTTGACGAAGATGGCTCTGTCCTTAAATCTCACGACCCTGCCACTGCAGACGTAGACCTTGGTCTCCAGGAATTAAGAGCAGAGGTAAAAGAAGCATTGAAAGGTCATGTAAGTGGTGACAGCGTCTCTGCTACTGTTAATGTTGAGAAAGATTATTCTGATCCCGAAGTTGCAGGGAAACAGGTTCGGTATGATATGACTGTCAAACAGGTTAAAGTCAAGAAGTATCCTGAACTTGATGCTGCTTTCTTTGAGAAGATGCTCGGGAAAGCCGTTGATAACGAGGCAGACTTCCGTGAAGAAGTTAAGAACCGTTTAATTGATCGTATGACACAAGAAAGCGACTCTATGGCAGAGAGTGCCGCTGTTGTTAAAGTAGCTGAGCTTGCCACAGTAGAACTCCCTGAAACATTGGTCAAACGGCAAATTGAGCACATACAGAAAGAAGACGCAGAAAATGCTCAAAAAAGATTCCAGAAAAACATGGATGATGTTTTAGCTGAATCAGGAATGACTCAGGAAGAGTATGATAATAGAGTAAAAGAACAAGCTGAAAAAACAGTTCGACAGTATCTTGTGCTTGATGCGTTATCAGAAGACTTCGAAGTTTCTATTGAAAAAGCCGACTTCGAGTCTGAAGTAGCACCTCTTGCAACAGCATACAACGTAAGCTCTGATAATATTTTAAAGGCTATCTTTAAAGATCAGAATAGAGTTATGGAGATGGGCAATAGAATCCGCTACAAAAAGACAACAAAGGCCTTGCTCGAAAAAATAAAAATTAATGAAGTAGATAAATTAACACCGGCTAAAGCTGAAGAAGAAAAAGCAGAGTAAACACATTATTCTTTCTTAAGGCATTAGCGAAGACAGGTGGTGAAGAATTATGTTAGTGCCAATGGTTATAGAACAAACTGGCAGAGGAGAACGAGCATATGACATTTATAGTCGTCTTCTCAAAGATAGAATTGTCTTTCTAGGAACAGAAATTGACGATACAGTAGCTAATACTGTGGTCGCACAGTTACTTTTTCTTGAAAGTGAAGATCCTGACAAAGATATACATCTTTATATAAACAGCCCGGGGGGAGTCGTCTCTAGCGGTCTCGCTATATATGATACGATGCAATACATAAAGTGCCCTGTTTCCACCATATGTATAGGACAAGCCGCTAGTATGGCTGCCGTGCTTCTTGCGGGAGGAAATGCAGGAAAACGTATAGCATTACCCAACGCAAGAGTCATGCTTCATCAACCTCTTGGTGGGACGCAAGGGCAAGCTACAGACATTGAAATTCACACAAAAGAAATTCTAAAGATACGTGAAAAAATCAATGATATACTTGTCAAGCACACGGGGCAGACACGGAAAAAAATAAAGGCTGATACAGACAGAGACTTTTTTATGTCAGCGGAAGAAGCTCTTGCTTATAATGTAATTGACAAGGTTATTCAATCTAGAGCCTAGAATTTCCCAGAACTGTTGGCCTAAAAATTTTGCTAAGGGAGCCCTTGCGTTGGTGCTCCCTTCTTTCTGTTTCATACCCCCAGTTATAAGGAGGTCTGTGTATGTTTACATACGACGACAAAGAAAAAGGAGAAAACAAAGGGAATTTACGTTGTTCCTTTTGTGGCAAAGGGCAAGATGAAGTTCGAAAACTTATAGCTGGCCCAGGTGTCTATATATGTGACGAATGCGTACATTTATGCAATCTTATTCTTAACGAAGAAGTCAGTGATGAACTCGTTAAAGAGAATAAGTCTTTTACTCTTTCATTAAAAGATACACCTAAACCGGCTGAAGTTAAAACATTTCTTGATCAATATGTTATCGGACAAGATGATGCCAAGAAAACGCTCTCTGTAGCCGTATACAATCACTACAAACGTATCAGTGCACGTCAAGAAGAGGATAGCGACATAGAGCTGCAAAAAAGTAATGTTTTGCTCATCGGACCTACAGGCTCGGGCAAAACACTTTTAGCGCAAAGTCTTGCCAGAAAGCTTAATGTGCCTTTTGCCATGGCTGATGCAACAACATTGACCGAAGCAGGCTATGTTGGAGAGGACGTCGAAAATATTCTTGTGCGGTTACTTCAAGCTGCGGATTATGACGTTCAGGCTGCTGAACGAGGCATTATCTATATAGACGAGCTTGATAAGATAACGCGCAAGTCTGAATCTGCATCGATAACACGCGACGTCTCTGGTGAAGGTGTTCAGCAGGCTCTTTTAAAAATTCTTGAAGGAACTCTTTCAAACGTTCCACCTAAGGGTGGGCGTAAACATCCCTATCAGGACTTTATACAAATCGACACGACAAATATTCTCTTTATTTGTGGCGGAGCATTTGATGGCATAGAAGAAATTATAGGACAGCGCGTCAATAAAAAGAAGATAGGTTTTGGTGGAGAAGTCCTAAGCGTCAAAGATCGACGCAAATACGAACTCATGCGCCAAGTACAGCCCGAAGATCTTATGTCTTTTGGCTTTATCCCAGAACTTATTGGCCGTCTTCCTATTGTTGTTCCTTTAGAGGAACTTGATGAAGACGCATTGGCTCGTATCCTTGTTGAACCTAAAAATGCTCTCATTCGGCAATATCAAAAAACGTTCGAGATAGAAGGCGTTAAGCTTCTTTTTGAACAAGACGCCATTCGTGCCATAGCAGGTCAAGCTCGTAAGAAGAACACTGGAGCACGAGGTTTACGTTCCATAATGGAATACCTTATGCTTGATCTGATGTATGAAATTCCCTCTCGATCGGAAGAAGTTGAGAAAATTATTATAACTAAAGACGTAGTAGAGAAGGGAGCCTCTCCCATTATCAAAATAAAAGGGCAAGAGGAGGTCGCCTAAGTGACGACGAAGGAACCAACGAACGCAGAACATAGCTATATACTTCCTGTTCGAGATCTGGTCCTCTTTCCTGGGGTGATTGTTCCCCTCTATATTGGAAGGCCACGATCTTTGAAAACTGTTGAAAAGGCAAGTCTTGAAGAAAAACCTATATTCGTTGTTACTCAAAAAGATCATTTGACAGAAAACCCCAAATTTGAGGATCTTTACTCAGTGGGAACAATTTGTCATATCCTTCAGATGATACGCATACCTGATGGAACTGTGAAGATTCTTGTAGAGGGAAAGCAACGTGGTTTTTTCAACGAGAGTTTAGAAGAAAAAGAAACTTTCGAAGGACTCGTTTCGACACTATCATGGGATTCAGCTCTTCCAGAAAATATGGAAGCCCTGAAGAGAAGTGTTCTTGAACTTTTTGAAAAATATGTTTCTCTTCATACGAAGATCCCTAAGGAAATAATTGTTTCTATTTCAAATATAGAACACCCTTGTGAAGTAGCAGATATAGTAGCATCGCACCTTCGAATTCAAACCGAGAAAAAGCAGGATTTGCTTGGCATTACCAATCCTGAAAAATATATGAAGGTACTTATAAAGACCTTAATGGAAGAGATTGAGCTTCTTCAGCTAGAGCAATCGATACAGGAACAAGTTCGCCAAAAAATGGAGAAGGGGCATCGCGAATATTATCTTCGAGAGCAATTAAAGATTATCCAAACAGAACTTGGTGAAGAAGACTTCTCTTCTGAAACTGAAAACTTACTAAAAAAAATAGACGCTTCAGATATGCCTAAAGAAGTTCGGGAAAAAGCAAAGCGAGAGGTCGACAGACTTTCTAAGATGCCGCCAATTTCATCGGAAGCCAGTGTTTCAAGAACATACATTGACTGGCTTCTTGCTTTGCCATGGAATACAGTAACAGAAGAGAACCTGGATATATCCAAAGCAAAGAAGATACTTGACGAAGATCACTATGGTCTTGTTAAAGTTAAAGAACGTATACTTGAATTTCTAGCTGTCCGTCAAATGGCAGGAAAAGATGCAAAAGGACAGGTTCTTTGTTTTGTTGGCCCCCCTGGAGTGGGTAAAACTTCTTTGGCAAAATCAATAGCACGAGCTCTTGGCCGCCGTTTTGTCAACTTCTCTCTTGGTGGAATGCGAGACGAAGCTGAAATTCGTGGACACAGAAGAACTTATGTTGGAGCCAGGCCGGGAAGAATTATCCAAAAGATAAAACAGGCAGGCACGAAAAATCCTGTTATGCTCATGGATGAAATTGATAAACTCGGTCAGGATTTTCGAGGCGACCCGGCATCAGCATTGTTAGAGGTGCTAGACCCTGCACAAAATAGTGAATTTACAGACCACTATTTAGAGGCAGCTTTTGATTTGAGTAATGTCATCTTTATTACAACTGCTAACGTTATCCATACTATCCCTGCCCCGTTGTTAGATAGAATGGAAGTTATTAGACTTCCTGGATATGTTGCAGAAGAAAAAGTACATATAGCAAAAAAACATTTATTGCCTCGTTTATTCTCTGAGCATGGCTTAACAGAAGATATGATTCAAATAACACCTAAAGCCATCGAGAAAACAGTTCGAGACTATACTCGGGAAGCTGGGGTTAGGGGCCTGCAAAGAAATTTGGCAACATTGTGCAGAAAAACAACCCTCCATATTATTGAAGAGGGAAAAGATAATTTCCAAGAAAAGATAAAAATTGGCGTTAACGATCTAAAAGACTATTTGGGAGTACCGCGGCTTTATGACGTGCATGTTCCAAAGGAAAAACAGATAGGTACAGTTGTTGGACTCGCCTGGACTGAAAGTGGTGGTGATGTTCTAGTAATCGAAACGGTAAGCATGAGAGGAAAGGGAGACATCATCCTTACTGGCAATTTAGGGAACATTATGCAGGAATCCGCTCAAACCGCTTTAGGTTTTTTAAGGGCGCATAGTACTTCTTTGGGAATAGATCACATCAACTGGAAAAATATCGATATCCACATTCATGTTCCAGAAGGAGCGATTCCAAAAGATGGCCCATCAGCTGGAGTCACAATGGCTGTAGCCATGCTTTCTGTTTTAAGTGGAAGAAAGATTCTTCCAGGTGTTGCTATGACAGGTGAAATATCCCTACAAGGGAAGGTTCTTCCAGTTGGAGGAATACGAGAAAAGATACTGGCGGCAAAACGACAAAAAGTTTTTCAGATCATACTGCCAAGTGCAAATAAAATCGATATAGAAGAAATGGAGCAGTGGGTAACTCAAGATCTGACATTCCATTTTGCTGACTGTGCTTCTGATGTGTTTGACATTGCTTTAGAACGGAGATAAGAATGAACATAAGATGGAAAGCAGAGTTGTCAACTACAGCCTTTAATCAAAAACAATTTCCGCCAGAAAGCCTCCCCGAAATAGCTTTTGCGGGACGATCTAATGTAGGGAAATCGATGTTGCTTAATGTCCTTATGGAGCGTAAACTCGCACATGTCGGAGGGACTCCAGGAAAAACTCGAAGTGTTAATTTTTATAAAATCAAGGCTGATAAAGAATTTTTTCTTGTAGATTTACCTGGTTATGGTTATGCTGCTAGGGGTTATAAAGAAAAGGAACAATGGGCAGCGCTTATTGGACAATATATAACGCAAAGAGCTAGTCTACGTTTACTTGTTCATCTTGTAGATTTTCGCCACGGTTTGCTAAAAAAAGACAGAGAACTGCAAGATTGGGTTTCTCAAACAGAAGTCCCAGTGCTCGTTGTTTTCACGAAAGCAGATAAAATATCGAAGGGGCGTCATACAGGCCTGTTGCATACTTATATTAGGCAGGGGCTTAAATCTATTGAAGTTCCTTTTATTGTTTCAGCTCAATCTAAGTCAGGAATAATAGAATTGCGACAGTTCTTGACAAATTATCTCAATAGAGAGTAAATACTTTAAATTCCGAGTACGTAAAAGATCTAACGGAGGGGGACTTTCAATGGCAACTCGTACAAAAGAAATTGCAAAAAATTACGATCCAACGCCCATTGAGGATAAATGGTATTCATGGTGGCTAAAAACGGGACTTTTTCATGCTGAAGTAGATCCATCTAAAGAGGCTTTTTCAATTGTTATACCTCCTCCTAATGTTACTGGCTCTCTTCACATGGGACATGCTTTCAACAACACATTCCAAGACATTGTTTGTCGATATAAAAGAATGAATGGTTATAACGTTTTATGGCTGCCTGGAACAGACCATGCTGGAATCGCCACTCAGAATGTGGTAGAACGAAATCTTGCCAAAGATGGCATATCAAGACACGATCTCGGCCGTGAAGAATTTGTAAATAAAGTTTGGGAATGGAAAGAGGAGTACGGCAATAGGATCCTTGAACAAATGAAAAAGCTTGGGAACTCTTGCGATTGGGACAGAGAAAGATTTACCCTTGATGAAGGTCTCTCTCGTGCTGTTCGCACTGTTTTCGTTCGTCTTTACAAAAAAGGTCTTATATATAAGGGTCGTTATATTATTAACTGGTGCCCTCGCTGTCACACCGCTCTTTCTGATATCGAAGTGGAACACGAAGATGTTAAAGGACATTTTTACTATGTAAAATATCCCTTTGTTGAGGGAGAAGGCGCTCTTATTGTAGCTACAACACGCCCAGAAACCATACTGGGAGATGTAGCAATAGCTGTCCATCCAAGAGCAGAAAAATATAGTCATCTTATTGGCAAAAAAGTCCGTGTTCCTCTTACAGATCGAGAAATACCTATTATTGAAGATATTATGGTTGATCCAGAATTTGGAACAGGATGCGTAAAGATTACTCCTGCCCACGATCCTAACGACTTCCTTGTTGGACAACGCCATAATCTTGAGCAGATTCAGGTAATCGATGCTGATGGTTTTATGAATGAAAATGCACCTTCCTATAAGGGGCTTTCAGTACTGGAAGCTAGAGAACGTGTTGTAGAAGACCTTAAATCGCAAGGATTTATAGAGAAAATTGAGGAAATGGATCATTCTGTAGGTCACTGCTATCGCTGCCATACAGTGGTAGAACCATACCTTTCAGAGCAATGGTTCGTTAAAGCAAAACCTTTAGCCGATGCAGGAATAAAAGCTGTAGAAAATGGAGACATAAAATGGATTCCCGAGCAATGGCAAAAGATTTATTACCAGTGGATGGAAAATATCCGTGATTGGTGTATTTCAAGGCAGTTGTGGTGGGGACATCGTATTCCCGCATGGACTTGCGATGATTGCGGACATATTACAGTGGCTGAGGAAGATCCTTCAGTTTGCGAAAAATGTGGAAGTTCTCATATCCATCAGGATGAGGATGTTCTTGATACTTGGTTCAGTAGTGCTTTATGGCCTTTCTCAACACTAGGATGGCCTGACAACACTGAAGAACTTAAATATTTCTATCCTACATCTCTGCTCGTAACTGCATTCGATATTATTTTCTTCTGGGTTGCAAGAATGATTATGATGGGCCTTGAATTCCAAGAAAAGGAGCCTTTCAAGGAAGTATATATTCATGCTCTTATAAGAGATGAAGACGGTCATAAAATGAGCAAATCTAAGGGCAATGTTATTGATCCTCTTACCATGATCGACAAATATGGAGCAGATGCCCTCCGTCTCACCCTCGCAGCACTGACTGTACAGGGACGCGATATACTATTAAGCACAAACAAAATCGAAACATATCGTCTCTTCATGAATAAACTTTGGAATGCGAGCCGCTTTGCTCTCATGAATCTCGAAGATGATTGTGCAGTTAAGCCGCTTCCAAAGAAAGAAAACATGAGACTTCATGATCAGTGGATTCTAACACGGACACAAAACGTCATCGAAGAAATCAGTAAGCTTCTTGACGGGTATTTCGTCGGAGAAGCAGCGAGAATGATGTACGATTTCATTTGGGGAGACCTTTGTGACTGGTATCTTGAAATGTCTAAACCTGCTCTTAGGGGAGACGAAGGAGAATCGAGAGTAAGGGACACTCAAGCCATTGTTGAATATGTATTCCAAACAGTATTAAAGCTCATCCACCCCTTCATTCCCTTCGCCACTGAAGAGCTATGGCATACCTTTGGTTTCAGCGACGAATCTATAGAACGTTCTGATTGGCCTAAAGCTTCGGATGATATGAAATTTGATAACTCTCTGGTAGAAATGGCGACTCTTCAAGAGGTTATACGCATTATCAGAAACTTGAGGGCAGAAGCTCATGTTGCTCCCCAGCAGAGAGTAGAGCGCGTTATCCTTCAAACAAATAATGAACCGTTAACGGTTCTCGTTAAAGATAATATGGATATGATCTCTCTCTTGGCCAAAGTTGAACGAGTCGACATTATTTCAGATAATGAAGAGAAACCACACGGATGTCTTGCATCTGTTATGAGCTCTGGAGAAGTTAGTTTAGAAGTGGGAAGCCTTCTTGACATAGATGCTGAAATTTTACGTCTGGAGCAAGAACTTAAAAATCTGGAAAAAGACATGCAGAAGATGGAGAAAAAGTTAGCTAATAAAAACTTCACATCTAAGGCTCCCGAAGAAGTAGTAGAAAAAGAAAGAACTCGTTTAGAAGAAAACAAAAATCACTATCAGAGAATTTTAGATAATATAGCGAGTTTAAAAAGGTCATAATAATGAACGAACGATCACGTTACATTGAAATAGAAAATCAACTGGAACAAATTTCAAGCCCGGGTATTCACCCGGGCTTGGAGCGTATTTCGAGATTGTTTGAATGCTTGGGGCACCCAGAAAAATGTTTTCCTGCTATACATATAGTAGGAACAAATGGGAAAGGATCCACTTCAGCATACATAGAATCTATTTTGCGGGAATCCGGTATGCGAACAGCGATGTATACCAGTCCGCATCTTGTTCATATGGGGGAGCGGCTCCTTATAAACGGTCATGCACTTTCATGTGAAAAATGGGAAGAAGCTGCCCAAAAAGTAATAAGCACTGTTAAAGAAAATGCCCAATTAGCTTTAGATCCTCCTACATATTTTGAAATTTTCACTGCAACAGCTTTTCTTTTAATCGCATCTTTTGATGTTGATATAGCCGTTATAGAAGCTGGAATGGGGGGAAGACTCGATGCAACCAATACCCTTGGCAACGTCCTTCTGACAATAATAACCCCTATCTCAAAAGATCATATGGAATATTTAGGAGATACTCTTGAAGCTATAGCTATGGAAAAATTTGCTGTTATCCGTAAAGGCGTTCCAGCTCTTTTTGCAGGAGGATCACACACTCTCTGTAGTCTTTTCAAAACTGAATGCCTAAAAAAAGAAACTCAAGGAGTAATTGTTCCTGAAACATATACAGTCTCAACAAAAAATGTATCGCTTCAAGGAGCAACGTTTACGTTGACACATAACAACGGAAACGTTTACGCAGACATTCATACTCCATTAATTGGGACTCATCAAATAGCCAATAGTGCAGTAGCGCTTGCATCTATGGACATATTGAGAAACAAGATGGATAAGATAACGGAACAATCCATACGAAGGGGATTGGCTAAAACTTGTTGGCCTGGAAGAATGGAACTTATAAAACATACGCCGCCAATCATACTTGATGGAGCACACAATGATGACGGAATCACAAAACTCGTAGAAAGTTTAAAGACACTTGGCATAAATAATGACAAAGAAAAACTTGCTATAGTATATGCCTCTATGAAAGACAAGGAACATGATATCGCTTTAAAAAAATTAAGTGGACTCAAACCTCATCTTTTCTGCACTGAAGTCCCAGAGATGGAACGTTCCGCTAAAGCAGAATTCTTAAGAAAAGAGGCATTGCAGTATACTTGGGCTTCCACACCTAAAGGTATTTCAGATCCACGTGAAGCCATTTATAATGCTTGTCAAGATAGCTCCATCGTCGTTTGTTGCGGCAGCCTTTACCTTATCGGATATATAAAGTCTTTTATTCTTCAGGAAGCTACTTTTTGCAATGAGCTCTAAAGGATTTATTCTACAAGAAAAAGAAGGACATTATATCCTTGAATATCTATGCCCGAAAGAAAACGTATTTTTCTCTGCGCGTCTTTTTATGAGGGGAAATGGCATAACTAAAGCAATGGGAGATCCTGCGCTTTCTCGAGAAGCTGTTTATTCCCTTTTAAAAGAAAATAGCGATAAAAAATTTATAGCTCCCCAACAAGTACACGGAATCAATATCCTCACAGAGGAAGACTCTTTTTGCATTCCCAATAGACCTGCGGCCGATGGCCTGTTTTTAACAAATTCCTGTTACGAAGGAAGCCTTCGTTTTGCAGATTGTGTACCTGTCATACTTGCATCGCCGCTTCCTCGTCCGTGGGTGTTACTTCTTCATTCAGGGTATAAGGGAACCGTTCAAAACATCGCAGGAAACGGACTAGACTACGTAGCTCAAAAGATGGATCTTGACTTGAAACGTGTTTATGCATGGATAGGACCTGGAATAAGTAAAGAATTTTATTATCGTAGTCAAAATGATGATTGGACGACTTTAGGTCAGAGAGAAATTTCATCTAACCATTGGCAAAAGGTAGATGAGCGTGTATATTTTGATCTGCCTGGAGCCATAGAAACTCAGCTAAGAGAAAAGAAGCTCTTGGAAGCAAATATAACAATGATACCTTTCTGTTCATATAGAGACAGTAAATATTGTTATTCTTATCGAAAAAATGATAAGCGCGAGCGAATGTTTCTCTTGGCATCGTTGTCAGAAAAAGAATGTTCATGCCATTTTCACCATTCTTTATGTGACAATATAAAAGAAGGCTTATAGAGTAACACTGAAAAAGTTGCGAGGAGTGATCCCAAAATGGACCTACAACGTGTAGGCGTAATTGGTGTGGGGCATCTGGGGCAACACCATGCTAGAGTATATACCGAGCTTCTCGGCACACAACTGGTGGGAGTTGTTGATGAGAATGAAGCCCGAGCTGTTGCTATAGGAGATAACCTTGGTGTTCCATATTATTCAGATTTCGACGAATTTATCGAAAAAGCACGACCAGACGCTATAAGTGTAGTGGTACCCACATGTCTTCATTATGAAATAGCGAAAAAAGCGTTAGAAAATGGTATTCATGTTCTTATTGAAAAACCAGTTACTACTACTGTCAGTGAAGCTGAAGACCTTCTTAATGTCGCAGCAAAAAGAGATTTAGTTCTTCAGGTTGGACACATAGAAAGATTTAACAGCGCCGTTCAATATACATCTAAAATTGTCCATGAACCTCTTTTTCTCCAATCGCGTCGTTTAGGTCCCTTTTCTTCGCGAATTAGTGATGTAGGCGTTGTACTTGATCTAATGATTCACGATATTGATATTATTTTGTCTATGGTTCATTCTGAAATTGCCAATATTTCAGCAACAGGACGTTGTATTCGTACGAACCATGAAGATATAGCCTCAGCTCAAATTTCTTTTACTAATGGAGCAATGGCACATATCTTAGTAAGTCGAGTTTCAGAACGCCGTCTTAGACAGCTTGAAATCATGGAACCGGAGCGATATTTAACGATTAACTATGAAACTCAAGATGTATCAATTAACAGATGCGTGCGACATGAAAACGGTAACCTCGTAGAAGTAATAGAGCATCCTGTATTTCCTAAGAGTGAGCCTCTTAAATTAGAACTTCAACATTTTGTAACCTGCGTAAGAGAAGGGAAACAGCCTCTGGTAGGAATAATGGACGGTAAAAGAGCTTTAGAAGTAGCTGTCTCCGTTCTCAAACAAATTCATCAAAGTACGGAACAAGAAGAATTGACTATACGTGGCTAGTAAAAATATCCTCGGGCCGAAGGTTTTTCCTTCGGCCTTTTCTTTTTTCTATTTTTATCATTTTTATTTTATAGTTAAAATTATCACAATATATTTTATTGGCGATTTTGTGGTTTCATATGAGTTACACTTTACTTGTTTTTGATAAAATATCTTTATTCAATATTTTTATTAAAGAGGGATTCTAATGCCGACTGAAAATATAAATGCACTTATGGCTCTTGGAATGTTTATTGGGGCTCTCCTTGTCGCTAGGCTCGTTGTCAAAATAGGAAGAGGGGAACTTCCTGGCGGCAAACTATGGATCTTCTATCTCCGCATGCTCTTGGGTTTTCTGCTTGCAGGTGCGATAATGTTAGGTTTCTATTCTTTCGTGGGGGTGAAGTAGAGTAATGAACAAACTATCAAAATATCTTACACTTTTTTTTCTCTTTTTTGCATCGTTCTTTTTTTTATCTTTACCAGCTTCTGCACTTACCACGGCTAAACGCCAGGAAGCGGAAAAATATTTTTTTGATGCATATCTATCCTATGTGCATTCAGACTATTGGAAGTCATGTATCGCCCTTGATAAAGCCTTAAATTTAAACACATATATGGTTGATTACTATTTCCTTAAGGGATTAAATCTTCAGCGAATGGGTCTTCTCGAAGAAGCAAAACGCTCTTTTCGTTACTATCTTGAAGTAAGACCTCAAGATCAAGTTGCACATCGGCTTGTTGAAGACATTACGAATGAAACAAAATACCTCGAAACGTACCTAAATGGGAAACATGAAGAAAATCAGTGGATTATTACTTCTCAAAATATAAAAGAGTCTTTCAATCTTCCTGTCTTTGAGATTTTAAATATAAAAGGTCTTGGAAAAACAATATCTTTTAACAACACTATCCTATTGACTGATCAAATAGGTAACACTCTATCAATAGTAAACGTATCTAATGGGACAAAAGAATCTGTATCTTTGGATGAACCCGTTACATCATTATTTGCTACCCCTGACTCTTTTTTAGTTTTTAGTCGTAAGGGGGAAATTGATCAAATTACACGCAACAATAATGAAATAAAAGTTAACAAAGTTTATCAATTGTCACATATGATATCTGATGCTACTTGGATTTCTGAAAGGGAAATTGCAATTACAGATGCAAGTAACCGTCAAATTATCTTTTTAAGCTATCCTGACTTTAAAATAAGAAAGACGTGGCAACCTTCTTTAGAGGGCCTTTTTGAGCCTGTTGCTATTGACGTTTATGGACAATTCTTAGCTATAGCAGATAGAAATAATGAGCGCATTATCATATATAATACTGAAACAGGTGAAAATACCTGCTTTTCATCACGCCAGCCTCGAGATATTCAGTGGGGCATTGATGGAAGTCTGTTTGTCATATCTGATGAAGGTCAATTATCCAATAACATTATTGATTTTAATCGTCTCGACCTTTCCCAAGCAACAGAATGTGGAATTTTCCCTGGAGCATGGACCTTATTCAGAATGAGAGATAAAATTGGTATACTTGACGTTGCCGGTTATTCATATTGGGAAACATATCCGGTGCCTCTTGTTTCTGCTGCTTCTGGCTTTTTCTCTGTTTCGCACCCTGATGTCCTTCAAAGCGATGACTCTACCGTGTTAACCCTACAGGGAACATTCTTGACGCCCTTTACCAGTTATGTAAAAAACAATGTATTTGTCGCTTCTGCTATTTGGAATGAGCAGACATTAAAACCGGTAGTCTCATATCCACTTCCTGTAGAATATGACAATATAGCAATGATTGAAGCTCCCTTGGAGCAAGACCTCGATCAAAAATTGAATTTAATCTGGAATGATAAAAAACCTTTCCTTCGACATATTGTAGTATCGAATGCTTTTACTCTCTCTAAAGAGGATGCTTTAACACTTACATCTTTCTGCATACATAATGGCGTTACTCTTTCTTTCTTTATCTCCGATAAAAATGCAACTTTATGGATGGAGCGCGCCGCTAGCTTGACAGGTGGAATAGTAGCGCCTTCTTTGGAACTTGCACAAAGTTTTGAACCTCAAAACGATTTTCTTCAATTATCGCTAGTCTTACCACAGAGTCCGGAAATATCTGGATATCCTGATCAATCGATGCTTGCTCTTTATATGGATGTCGGCTTACTGCAAACTCGAGATTGGTTACCGCTTTGTCCAAATTTAATTCAAAATAAAAAATAAGAACCGTAAAGGAATAAGCTTTTCGGGAGAGAGATTTTTATTTATGGGAGGCGAGTTATCGTGACTGATGATAAGAAAAATATCCCCGAAATAATGGAACAAAGAAAAAAATATGAAGCAAAAGTAGAAAAAGTATTGGAAAAACGGCCAGAACGCCGAAAGGAATTCCACACAGGTGGAAATTTACATTTGAAGAGGGTTTATGACCCCTCTGATCTTAAAGATTTTAACTATGTACAAGATCTCAACTATCCTGGCGAATATCCTTTTACACGAGGTGTTCAGCCCACGTTATACCGAGGACGCCTTTGGACAATGCGTCAGTATGCCGGTTTTGGAAATGCTGAAGAATCAAATGAAAGATATCGGTATCTTCTTTCACAGGGAACAACAGGACTTTCAGTAGCTTTTGATTTGCCCACACAGATCGGCTATGATTCTGACCATCCTATGGCTCAGGGAGAATGCGGAAAAGTAGGAGTGGCCATTGATAGCCTTGCCGATATGGAAGTTTTATTCAATGAAATTCCTTTAGACAAAGTGTCTACTTCCATGACAATCAACGCTCCAGCAAGCGTGCTTCTTGCTATGTATATTTGCGTTGGGGAAAAACAAGGAGTTCCTGCAAACCAATTAGCTGGAACCATTCAAAATGATATTTTGAAGGAGTATATAGCTAGAGGAACATATATATTCCCACCTAAGCCATCCATGCGTCTTATTACGGACATCTTCGAATTCTGCAGTAAAAATGTTCCTAAATGGAATACTATTTCAATTTCCGGGTATCACATCCGAGAAGCAGGTAGTACAGCAGCACAAGAAATAGCCTTTACGTTGGCAGACGGTATTGCCTATGTTGAGGCAGCAAAGAAAAAGGGACTTGATCCTAACGTATTCGGAAAACGTCTTTCCTTCTTCTTCAACGCTCATAATGATTTCCTCGAAGAAGTGGCAAAATACCGAGCTGCACGGAGAATGTGGGCTCAAATTATGAAAGAACGTTTTGGCGTTACTGATCAAAAAGCTCAGACCCTTCGTTTCCATACTCAAACAGGTGGGTCAACCCTTACAGCACAACAGCCCGAAAACAACATAGTACGAGTAACGTTACAGGCTCTTGCTGCAGTATTAGGTGGTACCCAGTCGCTACATACCAATAGTATGGATGAAGCATTGGCACTGCCCTCTGAAAAGAGCGTAGGCATAGCATTGAAAACACAGCAAATCATTGCCTATGAATCAGGCGTGGCCAATACTATTGATCCTCTTGCAGGCAGCTATGTCATTGAAAGTCTGACAAATGAAATTCAACAGAAAGCTGAAGAATATATTAATCAGATTGATGATATGGGTGGAATGCTTGTTGCCATAGAAAAAGGATATGTGCAAAAACATATACAGGATGCAGCATATGCATATCAAAGAGCTATCGAAACAAACGACGCTATTGTCGTAGGTGTAAACAAGTTCCAGATTGAAGAAAACAACAAAGATATGAAACTTCTCAAAGTCGACGAAACTGTGGGAGAGCGCCAAATTAAAAATCTGAAGAAAATGAAAGAAAATCGCGATAATATCAAAGTTCATGACACATTAGAAGCTATACGTAAAGCCGCACGCGATGAATCTCAAAATATGATGCCCCTTATTATTGATGCTGTTCGAAATTATGCTACTGAGGGTGAAATTTGCGGGATTCTGAGGGAAGAATTTGGAGAATATACGGAAAATATCATTTTGTAACTGGAGGAATGAGTTATGGCTGAGAAAAAAATCCGAGTTGTAATAGCAAAACCAGGCCTTGATGGTCATGATAGGGGCGCAAAAGTAGTTGCAAGAGCCCTTCGTGATGCCGGCATGGAAGTTATCTATACAGGCCTCCGCCAAACCCCTGAACAGATTGTCGATACGGCAATCCAGGAAGACGCTGACGCTATAGGTATTAGCATTCTCTCAGGAGCACATAGTTTCTATTTCTCAAAGATTATTAGCCTCTTAAAAGATAATAACGCTAGTGACATTATTGTTTTTGGAGGAGGCGTCATACCTGAAAGTGATATCCCATCTCTTTTGGAAATGGGGGCCGGAGCAATTTTTGGACCTGGCACTCCAACTTCTGTGTGTGCTAAATGGCTTGAAAAAGCTGTAGCTGAAAAAAGGCAGAAAGAGACTGTTTAGCTGTGAGCTTGCTTGCAGAAAAAGCTTTACATGGTGATATCAGGGCTTTAGCCAGAATAATCTCTCTCGTTGAAAACGAAGCACCAGAAACCGAAGAGATTATGAAGTATCTATATCCCCATACAGGCAAGGCGCTTGTCATAGGGATAACGGGCAGTCCAGGTGCAGGGAAAAGCACTTTAGTTGACAAACTAATATCCGAATTTAGGAAAAAGGACAAGTCAGTTGGAATTATTGCAGTTGATCCATCAAGTCCCTTTAGCGGGGGAGCCATACTTGCAGACCGAATTCGTATGCAACGCCATGCCAATGATAAAGATGTTTTTATCCGCAGCATGGGAACACGTGGTTCTCTTGGTGGTGTCAGCCGCAGTACAAGGGAAGCTGTTAAAATTCTTGATGCCTGTGGGAAAGATGTTATTCTGATAGAAACAGTAGGTGTGGGACAATCAGAAATAGACATCGTCAAATTGGCAGATACTGTTTGTTTGGTACTTGTCCCCGGCATGGGTGATGATATTCAAATTATGAAAGCTGGCATTATGGAGATTGCTGATGTTTTTGTCGTTAATAAAGCAGATCGGCCAGGTGCCGAAAAGATAGTGGCAGAAGTCAAACTTATGCTTGATCTTATTGGTAAAACAGCGTGGTACCCACCTATCAATATGACCGTAGCTGAAAAGGGAGACGGGGTAGCTGAACTTGTAGAAGGCATCGAAAAACATCACGAATTCCTTAAAGAGAGTGCTCAAGGCTTAAGAAAACAAAAAAACAAAGTGGTTGAAGAAGTAAGAGAAATCCTCAGTCGTGATATTGCTAAAAAAGTTGAAAAAGCCTGGCAAAACCAAGGGACTAATGAACACATCGAAGCCATACTTGAAAAAGAGACAGACCCCTATACCGTTGCACATGCAATATTACACGACGTTGTAAAAAATGAAGGATAGAAAGAGAGGGGGCAACTAGAGTTATGACGAATCGGAGTATCGAAGAACTTTGTGCAGAACTGGATCGCAAGCGCGCCGAGGCCCAGCAGGGCGGTGGAGCGAAGGCCATAGAGAAGCAGCGATCGAA
>Ga0172378_10000412_pt1 | contig 37113 bp, 30 predicted proteins | sample GrowelOW332metaG_FD_119755 | JGI IMG/M metagenome (GOLD analysis project Ga0172378, IMG submission 119755) | Groundwater microbial communities from an aquifer near a municipal landfill in Southern Ontario, Canada - Pumphouse #3_1 metaG | ecosystem: Environmental > Aquatic > Deep subsurface >...
AATCTCTTTCTTAAGAGCCTCAAACTCTTCGTCAGTAAGAGCCTTCTTCTCATGAAGATCGTTGAGTTTCTCAAGGTCATAAAGCCTATCAACCATATCATCTTCGCAATCACAGCAGCAGCAGCAATCATCTTCGCAATCACAGAAATCATCATCATCATAAAGATCTAAATCATCTTCATTGCCCATCTTAACAGAGGCAATTACTTCCGTAACAGAAAAGCCAATTTCTGCTCCAAGTAGGAGAATCATAATAACAAGATTACCTGTTCCAGCAATAGTAGCAGAAAGAAATTCAAGAACCGATAAAGCGAGAACAATAGAGGCTCCAGAGATGAAAAGAATTCGGGCAACTAGTTTGCCTTTAGCTTTAAAGACTAAAGCAAGAATTAAACAAGTTATCGCAGCAATAGCCCCAACAGTCGAAAGCCAAAGGAGACCATTTTGAAGGTTAACTTTGTTTGTAGAAAAGGAAACGATACTATTCACTAGTCCTAAAGCGGGATAAACAATAGCGCCGCTGATAAGACAAGTTAAAGCAAATAGGTAATCCTTCTTCTCGATTTTAACGAGCCCCATAATAAAGAGAACAGCTAAAGCAACTGCACCTAATAAGGTAAAGACAGCACTAGAAATTGTGGCGGCATCGTTCGTGTTAGTGGATAACATGATAACCGACATGTATAGGAAAAATAAACTAAGAACAAGGCCAAGAATAGAAGTAGCAATGATTAGAGGCTTTTTAGTAATATAGTTAATATGCATAAATGCTCCTTTTAAATATCATAGCGCACTGCAGTAGAGAATAGTTATTTTCTCTTTTTTGCTAGGGCTTTCTCTTTCAAAACTTTCGAATATCCCGCCTTGTTTTCTTGGCGGGCTCTTGCGATAGCCATAGCGTCTTCTGGGACATCGTGATTAATCGTGCTTCCGGCCGCAGTGAAGCCTCTCTTCCCAATATGAACTGGAGAAATGATGGTGGTTCCTGAACCTATAAAGGCATCGTCTTCAATATCGCTATGGAATTTGTTAACGCCATCATAATTGGCAATAATGCTGCCACAGCCTACATTAACATTCTCCCCAATAGTAGCATCGCCAAGATAGGAAAGATGAGCGGCTTTGCTGCCTTTTCCAAACTCAACATTCTTAAGTTCGTTGAAATTTCCAATATGGGCAAGGTCACCAATTTTTGCATTCTTTCTCGTTCTTAAGAAAGGACCAAGGGTAGTTTTTGAACCTACATAGGTATCTACTAAGTGAGAGTAGATAATCTCGTTATCGTCGCCGATTTCGACATTTTCTAAGTAAGTGGAAGGACCAATGACGTTGTTCTCACCAATCTTGGTGTTTCCGTAAATAAAGGTGCCGGGATAAATAGTAGTATCAGCTCCAATCTCCACTCCTGGAGCAATATAGGTATTAATCGGATCAACAATTGTTACACCTGCAAGCATATGAGAAAGATTAATTCTTTCTTTAATAATCTGAGCAGCAACGCTTAATTGATTACGATCATTAACTCCTAAAGTTTCGATCGAATCTTTGACAACAAAAGAACCAACTTTAAGACCTTTAGAAACTAGAATTCCTAAAACATCAGTTAGATAGTATTCGCCTGCAGCGTTATCAGTAGTTAATTCTTTGAGGGACTCGAAGAGCAATTTATTATCAAATACATAGACCCCAGCATTAATCTCGGTGATCTTTTTCTCTTCTTCAGAGCAATCTTTTTGTTCAATGATGCGAACAACGTTTCCGTCTACTTTCTTAATTCTTCCATACCCAGTTGGGTCTTGAAGAATAGAAGTCATAACAGTCATAGCATTTCCGCTATTTTCATGAGCCTCAAAGAAAGAGGAAAGGGTCTCGCCTCTTAATAGAGGAGTATCACCACAGCAAACGATTGTTTGTCCTTCCTTACCTTCAAGGATTGGAGAAACTTGCATAACCGCGTGTCCGGTTCCTTTTTGTTCGAGCTGCCAAACAACTTCGCTCTTATCCTTAACTATTTCTTTGCTAGTTTCTCCCCCGAAGCCAACAACGGTCACGATCTTCGATAGTTTTAGTGGCTCCAAGGCCATCAAAACATAAGAAACTAAAGGTGTCTTTAATATAGGAAAAGAAACCTTGGAAATATCGTTTCTCTTGGACTTCATACGAGTCCCTTTCCCAGCGGCTAGGACGATGGCGTATCTATTCATATTTCTCCTATCTCATGGTTCGCGTTAAAGCGACCACGTAACCTAATTTTTCGTATTTCTTTGCATATTCCTTACATTTCTTTGGATTATCAGAAAGAGCAAAGACACAAGAACCTGAACCAGTCATTGATACAACAGGGAAACCGTCATTCTTTAGAGATGAAACAACTTCCTCGACTTCTGGCAACAATAAACAAGCAGGTCTATACAGATCATTGTGAATTGAATTAGCTAAAAGTTCATCATCCCCCTTTTCTAAAGCTTCAATGACGCCGGCCGTATTACCTTCCCCACAAGGGAATTCATCAACATGGGAGAACACTTCTTTTGTGGATAAACCAGTAGTCGGCTTAACGATGAGACAATTATAGGATTTCTTAACGTTAATGGGTTGATTATTTTCACCAATTCCGGTAACTAAAGCTGGGCGGTTATGAAGAAAGAATGGAACATCAGCCCCGATTGAGGCGCCGATAGTATTGAGTTCATCAAGGCTTGCTCTTAAGTGAAGGAGATTATTGAGAGTAAGAAGAATCGCAGCGGCATTACTGCTTCCTCCTCCTAATCCGGCGGCAAAAGGAATCTCTTTATGAATATGAATATTAAAGTTGTCTTTGAATCCATAAACTTTACGTAAAGCCTCAACCGCTTTCGCACAAAGGTTATGATGCACTTTAGATAAAGCCACATCATCACAAGTAACAAAAGTAGTGTAAAAGTAAGGCGACGTTTGAATTTCAATAATGTCGTGAAGCTCGATTGGGAGCGTGACCATCTCTAGTTGATGGTAGCCATCGTCTCGAAGCCCTTTTACAAGCAATGAGACGTTAATTTTGGCAAATGATTTAATTATCATGTTGTTTGCGTGTGTAATTGTACTAGCCACCACCCCTATTAACAACTTCAAATGGGCTTGTTAGCAAGATACTTAATGAATTGCCTTTCCTATCCTTCTTTATTAGAAATTAATGAGAGGAGGCGCTTGAAATCTTCTAAGGATAATTCTTCGGGTCGCTTATTAAGGGGGATCGAAGCTTTTTCTAATATTAAAGAGGCGTCTCCATTGCCGTTTAGATAAGAACGAAGGTTATTAAAAATTGTCTTCCTTCTAAAAACAAATAGGCCATTTAAGAGGTCATACAATTTTCTAATTTCTTCTGAGTTTCTCTCACAATCAAATTCAAAGGAAAAAACAACTGAATCGACGTGAGGAGCCGGTACAAAAGAGGTTGGAGAGACTGAAAAGAGACGATGCCCAGTTCCTGAGGCTTCAAGTAAAAGAGGGAGAGGACCATAATCTTTATTCCCTATTTTGGAGAAGATACGGATGAAGGCTTCTTTTTGAACCATCAGGACCATTTTTTTACAGTTTGAGGCGTTCAAAAGAATTCTCTCGATAATCCCAGAAGTAATGTAATAAGGAAGATTACCAACAATCTTAGAGTAGGAAGAAAAATCGTAACGCATCGCGTTTTCTTTTAAAGGATGAATCGTTGGAATAGAGGCAAAATCTTCCCTAAGTTTTAGAACGAAAGATTCGTCAATATCAATTAGAGTAGAGTCGACTCCGCTATTGGCTAAGAAAAAACTTAAAGAACCAGCTCCAGAACCTACCTCTAAAACCTTATCTTCTTTACTAAGATTGAGAGCCTCAACAATCCCTTTAGCAACCGGACGATCAATGAGAAAGTTTTGACCAACCTCTTTCTTAGCTAAGAGTTTAAATTCCTTAATTGTTTCAAAATACTTTTCCTCATCCATTGAGGGCGTCCTCCAATTCTTGTCGGCTTAGACCAATCGCATTAAGTCTTTTTAAAAGCGTCTTAGCATTTACTTGTCCTAAATGGAGTTTAATTGAGAGAGCATCCCGGAGCCGAGAACTTGACTCTTCACCCATCAGAGAAAGGTCTACTAAATCATTCATTGTTAAACTTGCGTTGGGCTTTGGAGAAGAAGGAATTAAATGAGACAAGGCTTCTAAGACAGCCTTCTTTGATGACTCCGCTACGCCTACTTTATGGTGCTTAATTGCTTCTTCTTTTCTTATGTAAGCATGAAGTAACCCAGGTATCTCACGATCAAGAACATCGCGGATTCGTTTTCCTGGTGAATCCGGATCCGTCAAAACGACAATTGTTCGATGATTGCGGGCTTTCTTTAGATAATCTATAGTTTCACGTGAAACTTCGGAGCCATTAGTAGTGACAATATCTGCGTCCAAAAATGAGGACAATAAACTAGCGTCGCTCGTGCCTTCTACAACTATAATTGCATCGTACTTTTCTTTATTCATAGTTCCACGTGAAATAGTTTTTCGAAGTTCTTATTGATCAACTTTTCACACTCCTCTAAAGTCATATCTTCAATTTTTGCAATATTAGCAACAATGAGGGGGACGTGCTTTGGTTCGTTGATTTTTCCACGAAAAGGAACGGGGGTTAGATAAGGAGAATCGGTTTCGCTCAATATTCTCTCTTTTGGGCAAATTGCAATGTTTTCCCTAACACTTGCGGCGTTTATATAGGTCGATGTCCCGCCGAAACCAAAATATAGTCCAAGTTTAGAAAACTGCAGAAGCATTTCTTTACTACCACTATAGCAGTGCAAAACACCGCTCCGTGAAGGCAGATATTCCTTAAGAATATCGTAGGTGTCTTGAGTGGCATCTCGAGCGTGAATTGAGACCGGTAAATTTAATTTTTTAGCTAACTTTAATTGGGCAATAAAAAACTCTTTTTGGTGTTCCACTATCTCAGGAGTTTTCTCCCAGTGGTAGTCCAAACCAATCTCTCCAATCGCAATTACTTTCTTCGAAGACGCTAGTTTCTCAATTTCGTTGAGGACAGATAAGTCGACTCCTTTTACGTTCTCAGGTTGATAACCCACCGCAGCAAAAATGCCTTGATGTGCTTCAGCAATCTCAACCGCTTTCTTAGAGCTCACGAGATCATATCCAACACAAAGAATGGTGGTGACACCGCTAATAAGGGCACTTGAAATAACAACTTCCAAGTTAGGCAGAAGAATCTCATCATTCAAATGACAATGCGAATCTAACATTTATTTACCCACACAAAACCGAGAGAATACTTCATCTGTCAAATCGTTGGTGGCTCCTTCTCCTAAGAGTTCACGGCAAGCATTATAGGCTGACATCAAATTAACCGAAACTAGATCGATTGGAAGAGCATTCGAGGCATCGCAACGAGCCTCTAGTAAGAAACCATGAATCTGTTTTAGTAAGCCGATTTCCCTAGCATTGCATAAGGAAGGTTCTCTAAAAGCTTCCGGGCTTAAACCGATCGAAGAAAAGATTTCATCAATCAACGGATCAATATCTTTCCGTAGTGCTGAGACATAAAGGCCTGATCGCTTCTCATTACTGATTAGGTCACTCTTGTTATGAACCTCAATTAGGATTTTGTCTTTAGCTAATTCTTTAATTCTTTGGTCTTCTAAACCCTCTTTAGTCCTAGCGTCGCTAACAAGCAAAACGATATCTGCTTCTTTAATGCTTTCTTCTGATTTCTTAATCCCCATCTCTTCAATACTTCCGGCTCCTTGGCGAATACCTGCGGTATCTAAGAAAATGAAATGAAGACCTCTGATCGAAACTTCTCCTTCAACCACATCTCTGGTAGTTCCTGGAATATCACTAACGATAGCCTTATCTTTTTGCAGGAAAGCATTAAGTAACGAACTCTTTCCTACATTGGGTTCTCCTGCTAAGGCAACTTTTAGACCATCCTTAACAATCTTCCCTTCTTCAGCTTTCCTAATTAGAGTAGTAAGTTCTATTAAAATAGTATCAATGGATTCAACAATCTTCTTTTCGTTGGCTTCTTCAATGTCGGTATATTCTGGATAATCAATATTCACTTCAATTAAGGAAAGAAGATCAGCTAAAGAAGTCTTAAGGGGTAAAACTAAAGAAGATGTCTTCCCAAGAGCCGCCATCAAAGAAAGATTTTTCGATTCAGTATTAGTGGCGTTAATTAGATCATTAACGGATTCCGCTTCAATAAGATCCATCTTCCCGTTATAGAAAGAACGGCAAGTGAACTCACCTCTAGTGGCTAGCCTTCCACCTTGACGAATATAGGCCGAGATAATTTCATCCGCGATTAATGGGGAACCGTGACAAATAATCTCTACTGAATCCTCTCCAGTCGGAGAATGAAGTGCCGGATAGGCTAAAAGTACAACTTGATCTAGCAAAGAATCTTTTTCTTTTAGGACACCAACGAATGATTCACGTTTACCTACACCTGAGACTTTTTTAGAAAACAAAGTATCAGTTGCCTCAAAAACACCCTCTCCTGAGAGACGGATAAGGGCGAGAGCACTTCTTAATGGTGGAGTTGCAAGGGCAACAATGAAATTAGCCATATCCTTATTATATAGTAAGAAGAGACACCTATCGCACACGAATTACCATATTCTTTAAGGGAAATATTAAGAAAGAGAATAAAGAAAAAAGGAACCGAAGTTCCTTTATGTTTTAGTCGACGTATTTGATCGAAACTGCTCTCTCGCGACCTTCGCCGGTGCTTTCGGTTTTGATATGAGCCATTCCACTTAAAGTATTGTGGATGATTCTTCTTTCGTCTGGTGTCATAGGCTCGAGTTTAGTAGAGACATGACTCTTAACAACATCGTTAGCAGTCCGCTTTGCAACGTAGGCTAAGCGAGAATATTTATCTTCTTTGTAGCCGCCAACATCAAGAAGAATTCTATAACGGTGGTGGAACTTATTAGAAACTGCGAGTTTGGTTAATTCGTTGAGAGATTGAAGAGTTCTTCCGTTCTTACCAATAAGGATAGGGTTGCGATCAGAATTGAGGGTGATATGAATGATTTCATCTTCAATCTTTTCAGCAAATTCCATCTTTAAACCCATAGTAGTTAAAGCGGTTCTGAGATAATCTTCAGCAGCTTCGACGGCGTCATTGATGTCGTAAACTTCAATAGTCGCCTTCTTAGAGAATAAGCCTTTCTTCTCTTCAATTACTTTGTAGATGAGAGAAGCGGCAGGCTTAGACGTCTCGTTAGCAGCAGCTTCGAGACATTCTTCGACAGTTTTAGCGGAATATTCTTTCATTATGGTTACCTCTTTTCCTTATTTTTCGCTTTTTTAGCAATAATGATCTGCGTAATCGCAGTTTGAATCATGTTAATCAAAGCACCAATAAACCAGTAAACACCCATAGCGGCTGGAAGGGCGAAGCCCATGATGATTGTGAAGACGAGCATTCCATAGGAAACCCACTTCATAGTCTTTTGGGTCTTATCTTGTGCTGGATTAGCAGTTAATCGCTGGATATTCTTTGTCCGATGTTTGGTGATCCACTGTGGAAGCATCATAGCAATCCACTGCGCAACCGCCATCAAAACAAAAAGAACAAAAGCGGTCCACCAGCCAGTAGAGTTGAGATACCAGCCAGAGCCGAAGTTCATTAATACTGAGGATAAAGTGTCGCTCAAACGGAGATTAAAGACTGACCCACTTGAGAGAACAGCTGATCCTTGTAAAGCACCCCAAACAGCAATGAAGATAGGGAACTGGAAGATCATGACCACAATGCTACTGAACGGATTAATCTTATTCCGTTTATATATAGCCATTTGTTCTTGGGCCATTCTTTGTTTCTGAGCTTCGTTTGTGTTGCTATTAGGATACTTCGCTTGAAGTTTAGCTAATTGAGGTTGGATAGCCTGCATCTTTTGCTGATCCATTGTGCCCTTAAAAGTAAGTGCCATCAAAACAGCACGAACAATGAAGGTAACGAAGACAAGAGCGAAGATTTGTCCAAGACCCGAAAGAGCGGGATCCATTCCGTAAGAGAAAGTATCAACCATCCAGGCAACTGGATAGATAATTAATCCTTCTAATAAACCCTTGCCCCAGGCATCACCCCAAGTTTTCGATTGGATATTGGCTTCCCAATCAAGATCGTTTCCGTAGTGACCATAATGGCCGCTCTTGGTAGCGATACAGCTTCTAGAAGCATTAAGTTTGGTATTAATTTGAGTTTTGTAGTAAGCAGTAAAGTCTCCGTCTGGGCAGTTTTGAGCACCTAAGCCGATAGCAGTCGAAGTTTTAAGGGTGTTAGTCCAGAGGTCCCAGTTGTACCAAAGAGAAGCGTGATCAGCATCTCCCCAAAACTTGGTGTAACCCCAATTTCTTAAGACACCACGAGGTGTTCCATCAGCGTTCTTATTAGTCACTTTATCGGCAGCAACTGGATCAGGAAGGGTGTAAGGATTGATTTCGTCCGCAGTAATTGTGGCCGTATTGAGTCCTGCTAGAGTAATAGCGCTCTCTAAAACATATTGATCCATTGCCACAAAATATTGTTGGGACGGGATGTTATAGTTAGCTTTCTTAGCCCCGGCAATAATCGTCGAAACAAGGAAGGTTGATTTGTTTGCAGCAAAATTTCCAGTGGAATCAACAGGGATGTAGCACCACAGATTTTGGTTTTCGGTGAAAACCTGATACGAATTATTCGCGTATTGCTCTGGGATATCTTCTTTATCACAGTAAACAGTTACACCTTGTTCGTAAGGATAGGTCATATTGGCCTGATCGATACCAGAACAGAAGTTGGCGGTGCAGCCGCTTAACATCAAAACGCCTCCAAGGAGGGCAAAGATTCCGAGAAGCTTTCCTTTGGTTAATTTTTTCAATGTGTTTCTCCAATACCGGCTAAATCGTTAATCAATTCTTTTGCATTTAAAGTAAAAGAATCGGGGTCGTAAGCGGTTTTAGCCACAACAATCATGTCGATTGATCGTTTAAGGTCAACATTAGAGCAGATAATTGCTCGAATTTGCCTTTTGATGCGGTTTCTTCTTACGGCGTTGCCGTTTTTCTTTGAGACTTGGACACCTATACGGCAGTAACCTTGGTCGCTACTCTTCCAATATAGCAGGAAATTAGGGCTTCTGGTTAGATGCCCTGTCCTCATTATAGAAATAAACTCGGGGTGTTTAGCGACACGGTTAATTTTCTTCATGAGGAAGCAAAAACCTAGGCTGCGATCTTAGCGCGGCCTTTTGCTCTACGTTGAGCCAAGATTTTGCGGCCAGTTGGGCTAGCCATGCGGGCTCTGAAGCCATTCACATTCTGATGTTTGATTTTGGACGGTTGATAGGTCTTTTTAGCCATAATTTTCTCCTCGCAGTTTTCTTGCGTGCGAAATGATTATAGTTTTTAGAGGGGCCTCACACAACAAAAACTCACGCGGGCGCGAAAATTCTTTTATTAAAGGGGCTCCTCAAAGTGCCAAATCATCAAGCCGTTTCCACAATTGTGTGAATAATTGAGGCCCTAAAAAGAAGAAAAACACATAGAAAAACTATCCACACCATTTGTGAACGAGTTATCAACTTTCCAGTGGGAAAGGCGATTTTTTAAAGACACCATCGGAACAATCAACACTTTTTAAATGTTATGAAACCCCTTACATATTGAGTTATCCACAAGGAAAACAAAGAAAAAAAGTTATCCACATTCTTTCCACAATCAAAAAATTGTGAATAACGTATTTAGGCGGTCAAATAGGGCTTATTGACGTATCCCGCTGTGGACAAATCAATTTTTGTCCGTTTTGAGGTGTTTTAGACTGTTAAAAGTGTTAGATTTGTTAGGTAAAATTATGGTTCAAACAGTCTCTGAAATTACTGCCTTGTGGGAAGGTATTAAAAATAAGATCCAAGAACGGCTTAATAACCCCGAAATTTTTCAGTCCTTTTTTGAAGATACCTACATAGATTCTATTAAAGACGGAACAATGTATGTTGTGGCGAATAGTGGCCTAGCTTCGACGATTCTTTCGACTAAATATAAAGACTTAATCGATGATTGCATCAAGGAGGCTACCCAAAGTAACTTCCTTGTTTCCTTTATTTTAAAAGAAGATATCGCAAAAAAAGAGGCAAAAGAACCCCAGAAGCCTTCATTTTTCGCCGATTCCCATTTAAATAAGGATTATACGTTCCGTAATTTTGTGGTTGGTGATTCTAATCGCGAAGCTTATCAAGCCGCTCTATTAACAGTTCAGACTCCTGGGAGTCTCTATAATCCTTTATTTATTTATGGAGGATCAGGTTTAGGAAAGACTCATTTATTAAGTGCGGTCGGAAATGCTTATAAAGAAAAGAATCCTTCCGCTAATGTTTTGTATGTTACCAGCGAAGATTTCTTCGATGAATACATCAAATTCGTTAACGGAGAAAAACAAGGTGATGAGCTTCGTGACTTCTTTAAAAAGAATGTTGATATGCTTCTTGTTGATGATATCCAACTACTAAAAGGACGCCAAAAGACAGAGCAAACCTTCTTTAGTGTCTTTAATTCTTTAGTCTCTAACGGAAAACAAATAATTCTTACAAGCGATACTCATCCTTCCAAAATGGATGGCTTTGATGCCCGTCTCCTTACTAGATTCGACCAAGGACTAACTCTTTCTATTAATCCTCCTGACCAAACAACCGCCGAAAACATTCTTAAACTAAAGATCGAGGCTCTCCAGCTTCCTTTAGAACGTTTTGATCCCGAAGTTATCTCTTTCTTTGCTTCCCGCTTCTCAAATAACGTAAGAGAATTAGAAGGAAGGTTAACTCGCCTCATTTTCTTTACTTCTATTCACCCTTGTGACCATATTACCTTAGAAATCGCTAAAACCGCGGTTCAAAGCGATCTTGAGGCAATTGATGACAAAGCTAAATTAAGTGAAGAGAAGATCGTTAACGCTGTTGCCTCCTATTATTGCTTATCTCCGGCTCAATTAACCGGGCGAATAAGGACTAACCAGATTGCTATGGCTCGTCATATTGCTATGTATCTAGTTAGGACGATGCTTGATCTACCATTTACAAAAATTGGAGATTACTTTGGAGGAAAGGACCACGCCACTGTGATGAACGGGGTACAAAAAGTGGAGAAAAATTTGAAGCTTGATAAAGACCTCAGAAACGCCGTCAACGAACTCCACAGCAAACTAAAAAGCTAGAAGGCATCAAATAAAAGTGGCTTAGAGTGAGTTGGGGTATTAGAATTGATTAGTTTAAGAAAAGCATCAATCTACCAACTTATCCACACTATCCACCGAGCTTATTATTATTATTAAGTCTTAAGTCTTTAAAAAAAGATAAAAAGAACGAAAGGAAGTAGCTAAATGAAATTCACGATTAACCGAGAAGAATTCCTCAAAGGATTACAAACTGCCGGTCACGCCATTTCTCCAAAGTCATCGGCCCCAGTATTAATGCAGTTTAAATTAGACTTAACTCCTCGAGGGTTAGAAATCGTTGCTAGCAATAACGAGATTTCTATTTGGACTTTGGTTCCAATGAATAACGGAACTAACGAAACCATAAGAAACGCTTCCTTTGGTTCAACTCTCCTAAATGCTTACATTCTCACAGAGATCGTTAGAAAGATTGGTTCTAAAGAAATTACCGTTGAAGTAATCGATAACACCATTGCTAAGATTGATGACGGAAAGACCGCCTTCAAGCTTAACTGTATCTCTGCTGACCAATATCCCGATATCGAGTTAGCCGAAAATGCCGAAGCTTTCGAACTTAAATGCACTGATTTAATCCGCTTAGTTGAGCAAACTTCCTTTGCTGCGTTAACAAAAGAAACCCGCCCAATTCTTACTGGCATTAATCTAAAAGCTGATGGTGGTAAACTCACGGCGACTGCTACTGATTCTGCTCGTCTTTCTAGAAAGACTGTTGAAGTTGATCCAACTTTAAAGTTTGGTTGTAATATTCCTTCTAAAGTTCTTGTTGATCTCACTCATATGCTGGAAGGATACGATGTTGTCAGGGTTTCGCCTAACAAAGACAAGATGATTTTTGCTTTTGGAACTACTCTCTATTCCAGTTGCCTAATTGGAGGAGATTATCCAATTGCTTCTCAGATTATCCCAAATACATTCAATTATTATCTCGAAATCAACGCTGATGAGTTTATCCGTTCAGTTGAACGTGTCTCTATTCTTAACGTTGACCGGGCGCCAGTCGTTAAACTTTCTATGAGCGAGGATTCAGTCGAAGTTAGTTCTAGAAGCGATCAGATGGGTTCTGGAAACGAACGACTTGGGACGTTCCAATATACCGGTGAACGATTAGAGATTGCTTTCAATTCCCAGTTTGTTCTAGATGCCGTAAAGGCTGTTAGAGGAGAAGATGTTCTTCTTTCTTTCATTGGTGAAATGAAACCGTTTGTTGTTAAAAATCCTAAAGACGATTCCATAATCGAACTCGTTACTCCAATGAGAACTCGATAAAAAAGTGAACGTATTTTGAAAGTGGGGGTTAATGACCCTCACTTTTTCTTATTGTTTCTTCATTCTTTTAGGCTTCTAGAAAGGAATTTATTGAATCATAAGTATATTTTGAATACTCAATAGCCAAGCGTTAAAAATCAAGCCCTTTTCGACGCAAATAATGGTATCAATCCTTACTACGTAGTAGTAAACTATAGACATGGGAAAAACCACGGAAACTAACCCGGGGCAAGAGATTAAGATCTCAAGCCTTTTCATTACTCTAGGTCAGTTCTTAAAGTTTGCTGACATCATTTCTTCAGGTGCTCTTGCTAAAGAGTATCTGCTTGAACATGAGATTTTAGTTAATGGAGAGAAAGAGGCTCGCCGGGGAAGAAAACTTTATCCAGGAGACAAAATACTCCTAGAGGAGGGATGCTTCGTCATCGTTAAGAAGGATGAAGCTTGATTCGATTTCCCTTTGCTCCTTTCGTTGCTATGACTCATTAGACATTTCGTTTAATGAAGGCATCAATGCCATCCTTGGTGGCAACGGTAGTGGCAAAAGTTCACTTGCTGAAGCTATTTATTATCTCTCCCTCGGACGGAGTTGGAGGAGTGATGACGATAGCGCCTTGATTGCTTACGGAGAAGAAGGTGCTCGTATTGAGGCTTGTTTCTCTGAAGGAGCGTTAAGAAGAAATCTTGTCTTTGAGATCAGCAAACAACGCAAGAGAGTGTTTCTCAACGAGAAGCCGTTACGGCGACTTAGTGAATTAGCATCCTTGCTCAACATCATGCTCTTTGTCCCTACAGACGTAACAATGTTTAAAGGGCCTCCATCAGTTAGAAGATCATTCTTAGACACTAGTCTTGTTAAGCAAAGTAAAGAATACCTCTCGTTTCTAAGTGAATATGGGAGATTACTTAAAGAAAGAAACATTCTTCTAAAAAGCGAATCAGTCAATCTCCCTCTCCTTGATGTTCTCACTCAAAGAATGATTGAAGCCGAAAAAGGGATTGTTAGATATCGAACTCTCTATATTAAGGAGGCTAACGAAGCAATTCGAGAAACCACCACGAAACTATTTGGAGAGAATAGAGTTCTACAACTCGATTACAGCCCGTTCGTTAAGGGGGATGGGGAATTCCTCGACCTCGCTAGAGCCGCCCACGAGAAGGCTAAGGAAAACGATTTATTCCGAAAAACGACCACTATCGGGGTTCATCGGGAAGACTTCGCGATGTTACTTGATGGTAAAGACGTTTCTGTTTACGGAAGCCAAGGCGAGAACAGATTAGCCGCCATCATTCTAAAACTTGTCCCGTATCGATTAATCAAAGAAAAGAACAAGAAACCTGTTGCCGTTCTCGATGATATCTTGAGCGAATTAGATTCTGTTCATGAAGAGAGGCTTCTCGCTTTATTACAAGAGCAAGGACAATGCTTCTTGACCGCAACGAAGAAAAACATAATTGGGGCGTCATGTATTGACGTCCTTAACCATAAAGCCACTAGGAGGAATTAATTATGGACAAAGAAAAAGAAAGACTAGCCAAAGAAGCCGCCGAAGAACAGGCGAAGCTTTCGGCTGAAGCGATTGCTGAAGAGGACAAGTTTACCTATAAGCGCGAAGAAATCGCTAACGAGCGTGGTCTTGAAAAAGCTGACGCCAAATATACCGGTGATAACATCCAGGTTCTCGAAGGCCTAGAAGCCGTCAGAAAACGCCCAGGTATGTACATTGGAACAACCGCCTCAGCAGGTCTTCATCACCTTGTCTGGGAAATCATTGATAACTCCATCGACGAAGCTTTAGCTGGATACTGCACTCACATCGAAGTCACGATTAACCAAGATAATTCGATCTCCGTTAGCGATGACGGACGAGGAGTTCCAGTTGATATCGTTAAGAAAAGCGGCCTTTCAGGCGTTGAAACAGCTTTTACTATTCTTCATGCCGGAGGTAAGTTTGGAGAAGGCGGAGGCTATAAAGTCTCTGGCGGTCTTCACGGCGTTGGTGCCTCAGTTGTTAATGCTTTAAGTAAGTGGATGGAAGTCACTGTTAATAAAGATGGTGGCGTCTATTTTATCCGTTTTGAAAAAGGCGGAATCCCTCAAGGACACCTCGAAAAAATCGGAGAAACAACCACACACGGAACAACCGTTTCTTTCCTTCCAAACCCTGATATCTTTACCGAAACGACCGAGTTCAACTTCGACACTATTAGAAACCACATCCGTCAGATGGCTTTCTTAAATGGCGGCGTTTCCCTTTCTTTGACTGATAAGCGGGTGGAACCAAACGTTAAGGAAACCTTCCTTTACAGCGGTGGTATTCGTGAGTACGTCACTTACATTGATACAAACAAGAGTGCGATTAATCCTGTTGTTATTTATTGCCAAGGCGCCGAGGAAGTTACCTTACTAGACGGAACAACCGAGCGCATTTACGCTGAGGTTGCCATGCAATGGACAGATTCCTATAGCCAAGATGGAACCTATTCTTTCTGTAATAATATTTCTACCAAAGAAGGTGGAACTCACGTTGAGGGATTCAACCTGGCTCTCAACCGTATCATCAATGATTATTCTCGGAAATTTAAATTCCTTGACGCTGATGAATCTAACTTAACTACAGATGACTGCCGCGAAGGATTGACTGCTGTTATTTCCGTTAAGCACCCTAACCCACAATATGAAGGACAAACCAAAACCAAACTCGGAAACTCCGAAGTTCGTAAGATTGTCTCTACTGTTGTTGGTGAGCAATTCCAACAATTCTTATTAGAGAATCCAACAGCAGCCAAACTCATTATTGAGAAAATCAAGAATGCCGCTAGAGCCAGAGACGCTGCCAGAATCGCTCGCGAGAAGGTTCGTAAGACTTCTTTAGATATCACAACCCTTCCAGGAAAATTAGCGGATTGTTCCAGCAAAGATCCTGAAATTTGTGAGCTCTACATCGTTGAGGGTAATTCCGCCGGTGGCTCGGCTAAAAACGGTCGTGACCGTGAAACTCAAGCTATCCTTCCGCTTCGTGGAAAAATCTTAAACGTTGAAAAAGCTCGGGAAGATCGTATTTGGGCTAACGCTGAAATCGGAAACATGATTACCGCCATTGGTGCAGGTATTCGTGATAACTTCGATGTCTCAAAGATCCGTTACCACAAGATTGTTATCATGACCGATGCTGACGTTGATGGTGATCACATCCGTATCCTTTTATTAACTTTCTTCTATCGCTTTATGCGCCCACTTATCGATGGTGGATTCGTTTATATTGCTCAACCTCCTCTCTATAAGATTGATATTCGGGGACACGCTTATTACGCGTACAACGACGCTCAACTTGAGGAACTTAAAAAAGCCTTAAAGCTTAAGGAAGGTTATCCTTTCCAACGCTATAAAGGTTTAGGTGAAATGGACGCTGATCAACTTTGGGAAACAACAATGGATCCTAAGGCTCGAAAGATGATTCGGATCACCGTCGATGACGCCACCAGCGCTGAAAAAGCTTTCACCGACTTAATGGGTGATGACGTCATGCCACGTAAAATCTATATTAGCGAGAACGCAAAATTCGCTAAGAACCTCGATATCTAGAAGGAGGAAACGAAAATGGATAACGAAGAAAAGAAAAATTTAGTAGCTGAAGAGGCTAACAAGGAAGATAACGTTCTTCCTGAAAGCGAAAACGAAGTCATCGAAGGCATTATGCCGGGAATGATCGAACGTGATTTGACCACCGAAGTTCAAACCGCGTTCCTTTCCTACTCTATGTCTGTCATTGTTTCCCGTGCTATTCCAGATGTTAGAGACGGCTTTAAACCGGTTCAACGTCGTATCATTTTTGGTATGAATGAAGCCGGGATGCAACCGGGAAAACCTTACAAGAAGAGCGCTAGAATCGTCGGAGACGTCATGGGAAAATATCACCCTCATGGTGACTCTGCTTTGTATTTGACTCTTGTTCGTTTAGCTCAACCTTTCTCCCTCCGGTACACGCTTGTTGACGGACACGGAAACTTTGGTTCAGTTGACGGCGATGAACCAGCCGCTATGCGTTACACCGAAGCTAGAATGAATAAGCTTGCGGTTGAAATGGTCCGCGATATTGAACAAAACACAGTCGACTTCATTGATAACTACGATGGAACCGAGAAAGAACCAGAAGTTCTTCCTGCTCGTTTCCCGAACTTACTTGTTAACGGAAGCGAAGGTATTGCTGTTGGTATGGCGACGAATATGCCGCCTCACAACTTAACTGAAGCCATCAATGCTTGTATTGCTGTTGCTAAAAATCCTGATCTCACTCCTTTAGAGATTATGCAAAATTATCTCACAGGACCAGATTTCCCAACTGGGGGTGTTATTCTCGGAAGAAAAGGTATTCTTGATGCCTATACTACTGGAACTGGCTCAATCGCCATTCGCAGTCGTTATCACATCGAAGAAATGGATAACGGGAAATCCCGTATTATTGTCACCGAGATTCCTTACCAAGTTAATAAGGCCTCAATGATTGAAAATATTGCGACTCTTGTTCGCGATAAAGTTATTGATGGTATTACTGATGTTCGTGACGAAAGCAACAAAGAAGGTATCCGAGTTGTCATTGAAGTAAGACGTGATTGTGTTCCTGAAGTTGTCGCTAACAATCTTCTTAAGCACACTCAACTTCAGACTTCTTTTGGCATCATCAACCTTTGCCTTGTTGATGGCGCTCCAAAAATTCTTCCAGTTAACGACTTGCTCAAACACTATGTTGATTTCCAAGTTGAGGTCCTTTCCAGAAGAACAACTTATCGCTTAAAAAGAGACTCTGATCGTGACCACATCGTCACTGGATTATTAATTGTTCACGATAACATTGACGAAGTTATTCATATCATTCGTTCTTCGAATAATGATGAAGAATCCGCGCAAAAGTTGAATGCCCGTTTTGGTTTTACCAAACCTCAAGTTGACTCCATTCTCTCGATGACATTAAGGAAACTCCAAGGTTTAGAGCAAGATAAGTTAAAGGCTGAACACGCCTCTTTAACCGCCAACATCGCTGAATATAATCGTTTACTCTCAAGCCGTGAGAACATCCTTGATTTAATGATTAAGGAACTTGAAGAAATTAAGAATCGTTTTGGTGACAAGCGTCTTACTGAAATCAGTGATGAAGCCGCTTCAATTGATAACGAAGACTTGTTACCACAAGAAGACATCATCATTGTTCTTACCAAAAATGGTTACTTAAAGAGAATGAATGACCAAACTTTCCGTCTCCAGAATCGTGGAGGCAAAGGAGTTAAGGGTATTTCCACAACCGCAAACGATATTGTTTCGATTATGCTTCATGCCAAAACTCATACCGATATTCTCTTCTTCTCTAGTTTAGGTAAAGTCTACCGTCTCCGCGGTTATAACATCCCTGATTCCTCTCGTATTGGAAAAGGAATGCCAGCCGTTAACTTGCTTAACCTTGATCACGAAGAAAGAGTTGTTGCCATTGTTCCTTGTGATGATTATGCCGAAACCGATTACCTCTTCTTCGCCACTTTTAAGGGTGTCGTGAAGAGAACCGCTCTTAAGGAATTTGCTTCTATCCACTCCAACGGAAAGATTGCTTTAGGCTTAAAAGAGGGTGACCAATTACTCGACGTTAAACGGACGGATGGTCACGCTATCATTGCTTTAGCTGCTGATAACGGAAAGGTTTGTTCGTTCTATGAAGACGGCGTTCGCTCAATGGGAAGAACCGCTGCTGGTGTTCGTGGTATGAATCTATTAGAAGATGAGCGCCTTGTCGATGTTGCCACCTCTAATGAAGGAGACAAGTTACTTGTTCTCACCACCAGAGGTTATGGAAAGATTTCTTACGCCAAAGACACGGATACTGAGGATGGCCGCCACTATGATGGCTATCGTCTGACCTCGAGAGGCGCTAAAGGCGTTATGACCGTTAAGACAACCGAAAAGAACGGAAAATTAGTTGCTCTCAAGGCGGTTATTGGTGATGAAGACTTGATGGTTATTACCCAACAAGGAATTGTTATCAGAACTCCGCTTGAACAAGTTAAGATTAGCGGCCGTAACACTCAAGGCGTGAAGATTATTGCTCTTGAAGAGCGTCAGCGTGTTGCTTCGATTGCTATTGTTCCTCATGGGGACGAAGCCGAAGAGGAAGGGTTTGGAGAGACGATTGAAAACGAAGTGATTGAAAATCCAACTTCTGTTGCGGAAGAAGTCGTTACACCAGACCAAGTCGATGAGACACCAAGTCACGATAATAGCGAGGAATAATGCGAGTCTACGTTCGTTATGAACCAAACCGATCGGATGATCTCTTTGAGGGAGCTCGGGTTCGCAAGAACCTTAAAGCTTCCCTTGAAGCGGTTTCGTGTCAGTGGGTTTCGAGCCTGCTCGACTTTCCTGACATCATTCATTTACTCTCTCCTCTTGATGAGAATCTTCTTCATGACACGAAAGCCAGCGGCCTAAAAACGGTTGTGAGTGCTCTCTATTGCGAGAATGATCCCGAAGCTTCTTTCCTCTTAGATGACGGAAGCTTAAGAGAAGATAGTCGACGAATGTTAAATGATGCCGATTTAGTTTTAGTTCCTAATGTTTGGGCTCAAAATCTCCTTATCAAAGAAGGTGTTAAGAACCGAATTGAAATCCTTCCTTTAGGTGTTTCATTAGAAAGATTTAAGAGTGATAGTCCGGCTTTAAAAGAAGCCTTCTATCATTACTTTATGGTTGATTCCGGAATTACGTACGCTCTTGTTAGCGGTAGTTATGAAGATAAGGATGGTCTTTCGGGTCTTGAATCCTTAGCTTCACTAAATCCTAATATTGAGTTCTTCTTTTTCGGACTTAGTTCTAAAGCTGAAAAGACGATGAATATCGCCCGCAAACTGAACAAAGAATCACCTCCAAATGTTCATTACAGTGACATTGTTTGTGATGACGTTTATCGGAGCGGAATGATGTCGTGTTCGTTCTATCTCTCATTAAGTTACCGTCATCCTGATGCCATCATTCCTCTTGAAGCCATGGCCTCAGGTAAACAAATATTCCGCCTAGGGCCCTCGTTTGACGGAGATCCCCTCTCGAATGGAAAATTAGCCATTTGCCATGAAGATATTTATCTTTGTAGCGAAGCAATGGCGAAATTTATTCATTCGAAGTCAAAGCCTACTATAATCGAGGGGAGGAAGGCAGCCGAAAGCTGTTCTATCCCTACAACAGGAAGGCATCTGTTAGCCTTCTATCAAAGCCTGTAAAAGGAGAAAGAAAATGATTGATCTAAAGTTAATCGAAGAAAAACCAGAAGAAGTAAAAGAGAGGCTAGCTAAAAAGGGATGGGATTTTGATCCTGCTCCCCTCCTTTCTTTATTTGCAGAAAGAAGAAGACTATTAAAGAACGTTGAAGAGAATAAGGCAGAAAGAAATAAATTAAGCGCTTCCGTTCCTACTCTTAAAAAGAGTGGTGGCGACGTTAATGCTGTTTTTGCTCAAGTTAGAGCTTTAGCTGCATCAAATAAAGAAGATGAAGAAAAATTAGCCTCAATTGAAGCTCAAATTAAAGCCGACGTTGAAGTGTTGCCAAACATGCCAGATAACGATTTGTTATCAGGCGGCAAAGAAAATAACACGCCAATTCATCACTTTGGGGTGGAACCAAAATTCGAAGGATTTACACCGAAAAACCATGTTGAAATCTGTGAAAATCTTGGAATTATTGATTACAAGAGAGCTGCTAAAATCAGCGGTACTGGAACTTGGATCTATAAAGGTTTAGGGGCTCAACTCGAATGGGCTTTACTTAACTATTTCATTTCTTCCCATCTTCAAGATGGTTACACCTTTATCATGCCACCTCATCTCTTAAACGAGGATTCTGGCTTCACTGCCGGTCAATTCCCGAAGTTTAAGGAAGATGTCTTCTGGCTTGAAGACGCTGAGCCAAGAAAATTCCTTCTGCCAACTGCTGAGACTGCTCTAGTTAATCTTCATCGCAACGAAATTCTTTCGATGGATGAACTTCCAAAGAAATATTTTGCTTACACTCCTTGCTACCGGAAAGAAGCTGGTTCTTACCGGACGGAAGAACGGGGGATGGTTCGCGGATATCAATTCAATAAAGTTGAAATGGTTCAATACACGACCGAAGAAGGTAGCGATGCCGCTTTTGATGAATTAGTCGAAAAGGCTAAACGTTTAGTCGAAGGCCTTGGTCTTTGCTTCCAAATTGATAAGTTAGCGGCAGGAGATTGCTCTCATTCAATGGCGAGAACTTATGATATTGAAGTCTATTTACCTTCAATGGGTATCTATAAAGAAGTTTCGAGTGTTTCCAATGCTCGTGACTATCAAGCCAGAAGAGGCATGATGCGTTATAAGGATAAAGAAGGAAAGATTCATTTCTGCCATACTTTAAACGGATCTGGCCTGGCTACTTCTCGGGTCTTCCCTGCTATTATTGAACAATTCCAGCAGGCTGATGGATCGGTAAAGATTCCTGAAGTTCTTCGTCCATTTATGGGTGGTTTAGAATATATAAAACCAGTGAAGTAATCTTTCGAAGACATTGCTATAATATTAAAGCCATCGCGAGGAGAAGACATCGAACCAGGTCAGGCGGGGAACCGAGCAGCCTTAAGGTGTTTACCCCTGTGCGATGGTTTTTATTTTGTTAGAATAATGACTATGGATAGAAGCAAAGACGAAGAGTTTATGAAGGTTGCTTTAGAAGAAGCTTCCTTAGCCTTTTTGGAAGGTGAAGTTCCAGTTGGTGCGGTTATTGTTAAAGATGGAATTATCATCGCAAGAGGGTATAACCATAAAGAATCCAAAAAGGATGTTACGAGTCACGCCGAAATTGAAGCTATCAAAGCAGCCGAAAAGAGCCTTAATAATTGGGACTTAAGCAGTTGCGAACTCTTTGTTACCCTTGAACCTTGTTTAATGTGCGGCGGGGCTATCATTCAAAGTAGAATCTCACGGTTAGTTTATGGGTGTGATGATGTTGAAGAAGGAGCAATCTCTTCTTCATTTCATATTTTCGATGATTTAAAGCGACACCCTATTCTGATTAAGCGAGGCTTGTTCTCTTTAGAATCTTCTGAACTACTTAAAAAGTTTTTCCAAATACAAAGAAAAGAAAAATAGTTTTCTCCTCTCATTAAGAGAGGAATATTTTTAAATATCAAATTTTAGGTAAAACCCGATACTCTCTAGTGTTTTTGGACAGAGTATGAAAAGGGGTGAGATTGTTTAGATTATTTGGGTTTTTTTCATGGTATATTTAAACCCATGCAGAGCATGTTAAATCTAATTGATATCGTTAAAGACTATAAAGTCGACGGAAAACCCTTTCCTGCTTTGAAAGGGATTTCCATGTCTTTTCCTAGCGCCGGTTTCACTTCAATTCTTGGACCTTCTGGATGTGGGAAGACCACCCTTTTAAATATTATCGGCGGTCTTGACCATAGTACTGGTGGCGAATTATTGATTGATGGGAAGAGTACCAAGAATTTTGCTGATGCTGAATGGGATGCTTACAGAAACGAAAGAGTAGGTTTTGTTTTCCAAAACTACAACTTAATCCCTCATATGAATGTTCTCGAAAACGTCGAGATTTCTTTAACTCTTAACGGCATGAAACCAAAAGATAGAGCTGAAAGAGCGAGAAAGGCGTTAAGAAGTGTTGGCTTAAACGGCATCGATAAGAAAAAACCTAATCAACTATCAGGCGGGCAAATGCAAAGAGTCGCAATTGCTAGAGCTTTAATTAATGAACCAAAAATCATCTTAGCGGATGAACCGACTGGGGCTTTAGATTCGAGGACTTCAGTTCAAGTCATGAAGATTCTTAAGGATATCAGCAAAGAACGTTGCGTCATTATGGTCACCCATAACGAAGCTTTAGCGGAAGAATATAGTGATCGCATCATCACCATGAAAGACGGGTTGGTTCTTTCGGATTCAGCCCCTTTTGCCGATGATGGAATCAAAGTGCAAGGCAAAGAGATCAATAAGAAAACATCAATGTCTTTTAGAACGGCATTAAAGAATTCTTTCCTCAATATTCTTACGAAAAAAGGAAGAACTATCTTAACGGCAATTGCCTCTAGTTTTGGCATTATTGGAGTAGCCTTAGTGCTTGCTGTTTCCAATGGATTTACTCTTTATGTTAATAATGTTGAGTCTTCCGTTGCTGGAGCTGTCCCAATATCAGTTACTCCCGCTTTATATAACATGTTTGGTGGTTCTTCTGACTCGGATTATGTCCGATACCCCGAAGATAATAATATTCATGTTTATGACAATTCTTCTTCCTCTTATCTCGTCCACAGAAATAATTATGGAAAAGATTATTTTGATTATGTAAATAAGGCGGTTGAGCAAAAGCTTGCCAGGTCCGTCCTCTTTAATCGAGATCAAATGGACTTTAATCTCCTTACTACTAATGGCAAAGATGGAGAAATTGTTAAGGTCGATCAATATTCTTCGGCTGGTTCAGCGGGGTCTCTTCTTTCTAGCGCTACAACCCTTCCAGCAACCATCTTTCATGAACTTTATGGTGAGGAAGAAGGCTTAGGAGAGATGTATGACACGATTTATGGAAACTTCCCAAAATCGAAAAACGAAGTCGTTCTTATTACTGATTCCTATAACCGAATTGAACTTTCAACTCTTCAAAAACTAGGAATTATCTCTTCGAATAATTCTTTAACGTCGGCGGATAAGATTTCCTTTTCTGATATTGTTTATGACGGCCTTGGTGATACAACTTTTAAAGAATTCAAAGCTTTCCGAAGTAGTGATTTTTATAGCCTGAAGACCAGTGAAGCGAAAGTCATGAAAGTACCATCTTATGAAGTCAGTAAGATTACTTTAATGGATAAGGATAATAATTCCTTAGGGACCGAAATCACTCAAGAAAACATGACTTCTATCGACCATTTCGATATTTCTTATGATGTTGATCCTGGGACGGCTTCCAATTATTTACCTGCCACAACCAACACCAAAGAGATTCGGTACTATGAACAACAATATTCAGGCCAATACGAGAGGATTTTTTCTGACCCGTCATTTAATCCGATTGAACTTAAAGTTGTAGGAGTTCTTCGTCCTCGGAAAGAAACCTATATTAACTTAATGCCATCATCAATCGGATACCTTGCTTCTTTAAAAGATGAGATTGCTTCCGACCTTCAAAACGATGGTAAGGATCTAGCTACTGTAGCCTCTAATAACTATGTACTTTCTCAAGAAGCCGCAATTAGTCTAAAAAGCGCTTTAGGAAATCTCCATCTTCAAGATAGCGAATCAACCACTAGTTTTTCGCAAGCGGATTTGAGTTCATTCTTCTCTTCGGCTTATTCTTACTATTATCCTTATGCCTATCCTAATACGACTCCTGGTCGCTTAACCGCGGCTGGATTTATGCGACTAAACCATATGTGTGGTGGTGACTTTAAACAAAACGATATTAACCTCAGCCTTAATCCTAATGAAGGAACGGCCTACTTTACCCTGCTTGGTCTTGTTACAAGTAGAGACTTCTATAATGGAATCTCCGCGGGAGTAGGTTTTTCTCTTATTGACTTAGTTGCCTATCTAAATGCTTATTCTTCCGTTACTTCCGTCTTAATCTTCCCTCAATCGTTGACAACTAAGGACGCTCTCCTTTCTTATTTAGATGCTTACAATATTGGCAAATTAGAGAGCGACACAATTAAATACAGCGATATTATGGGGACTTTTACGGAATCTCTAAGCGTCTTAGTTACCGTTATTCCTACTGTTCTAATTGTCTTTGCTTCTATCTCTTTAGTTGTTTCTTCCGTCATGACAGGAATTATTACTTATGTTTCTGTTATTGAGCGAACTAAGGAAATTGGTATTTTAAGAGCCTGTGGGGCTCGAAAGAAAGACGTTTCTCGTCTCTTTGAAGCAGAATGTTCTATCATAGGAGCGGTAGCAGGAATTATTGGAATTCTCTTTTCCTTAATTGTCTGTATTCCTATCAACTTCTTTTTAGACAAGGCCTATCCTGGTAATAACCTCGGAAGTATTGCCTCTCTCAATCCTTGGCACGCCTTAATTCTTCTAGTCCTTTCTATAATCTTAGCCCTCATTTCAGGTTTCCTTCCTGCTCGGATGGCGGCTAAAAAGGATCCAGTAATTGCTTTAAGGTCTGAATAAAATGTCAGTAAAGAATATCAAAGCAAAAATGGAAGCTATCGCATCAGCTGAAAAGTTCGATGTTGATTTTGCTGTTGGTCTTTCTTCTTCTCAAGTGGAATCTAGAAAGAAAAACAACTTATCCAACAAGACAAGAAAAGAAGTAACTAAAACCTATGTTCAGATAGTGTTTGATAACCTCTTTTCCTTCTTTAATATTCTTCTTTTTGGCATTGCAACTTTGATGATCATTGCCGGGCTAAGTTGGGAGTATTATCTCTTCTTAGTAATCCTATTCTTTAATATTGTTATCGGTCTTGCTTGTGATATCCGAGCGCGCCGTCTTGTTGATAAGTTACGATTAATTACCGACCCTAAAGCTCGAGTTATTAGAGAAGGCAAAGAAGAAGAAATTGCCGTTGCCGACGTTGTCTTAAGTGACATTGTTATTCTTCAAACAGGAGACCAAGTTCCGGCTGATGCGACAATCGCTCAAGGAAAATTGACTCTTAATGAATCAATGCTTACCGGGGAGACCGAACCCGTAAAGAAGGGGTTCGGAGATCAAGTCTATAGCGGGTCTTTTGTTGTCGCCGGAAAAGCCTATCTTCAAGTAAATCGAGTTGGGGTGGCCTCCTATGCGGAATCACTGCAAAACCGGGCTCAAAAGTTTGATAGACCAAAGAGTGAAATCAAGCGTTCTACTCTTATTATCTTCGGTGTTACAGGCATCTTTTCTATTTTGATTGGAGCAATGGAAACCATCGCCTATATTGTTACTCAACTACCTTTAAAGGACTCGTTTACCTCTAAATCATTTTATGGTTTTGTCGAAGGATTAAGTGGATCGATGGTCGCCATGATTCCTTCTGGTCTTTACTTATTAACATCCATGACTCTCGCGGTTGGGGTTGTTCATTTAGCCAGAAAGCGGATGAACGTCCAAGAACTTTATTGCATAGAAATGTTAGCTAGAGTGGATACCATTTGTTTTGATAAAACTGGTACTCTCACCGATGGAACAATGTCCGTTAAGAAGATGATTAATCTTTCCAATGAAAAAGATGATTATCTTAAGATGGTTTTAGGTTCAATTATTACCGCGACGAGCGACGATAACTCAACCGCTAAGGCTATTAAGTCCTTTACGAAAGATGTTCCGGTAATTCTCTCTAATGATTCTTTACCTTTTGATTCCTCTAGAAAATACAGCGCCGCAACAATTAAGAATGAAGGAACGTTTGTTATGGGGGCTTATGGTTTTGTCCCCTCTAAAACAATTGTTTCGGTAGCCTCAAGAGTTAACTCTCTTTCCGAAGATGGCTTCCGAGTCATTTGCCTCTACCGTTGTAAAAAAGGAATTGAAAAAGGAGAAATTAAGTCTCCTTGTGAGTTAATCGCTATCCTCGCTCTTAGCGATTCTATTAAGCCTGATGCTCAAGCTAATGTAGCTTGGTTTGTTGAAAACGGTGTTACTGTAAAGATTATTTCTGGAGACTCTCCTTTAACAGTGGGTGAAATTGCTCGAGAAGTCGGCGTTCCTAATGCTGAAAAAGCTATCTCTATGGAAGGGATTAAAGAAGAAGAAATTCCGGAGCTAGTCAGTAAATACGCCGTGTTTGGTAGAGTCTCTCCTGAACAAAAGGCTTGGTTAGTTACCGCGATGCAAAAAGAAGGACATAAAGTCGCAATGACTGGAGATGGGGTTAACGACATCTTGGCTTTGAAGACGGCTGATTGTTCAATCGCGATGGCGAATGGGTCTGCCGCTGCTAGAAATGTCGCCCACTTAGTAGCCCTTGATAATGACTTTTCTCATCTTCCTGAAGTTGTCGCGGAAGGAAGAAGAGTCATTAATAACCTTCAAAGAACAGCCTCTTTATTCTTAAGTAAAACTACTTTCGCAATCATTATCTCGATTGTATTCTTGATCTCCGGGTGGCTTGGAAAGAGCGATTATCCCTTTACGACAAAAAATATGATGATTTGGGAAGTCCTCTCTATTGGAGGCGCCGCCTTCTTTATCTCTCTTCAACCTAACCGAGAAAGGCTTACTGGCTCCTTTCTTTCTAACATCTTACGAAACGCGATTCCCGCCGGTATCGCTGAAATCACCACGGTAGCCGTCTTCTATATAGCTCATCTAATCAGTCCAACCTTCATGAGTTCTGATATGGCTCACGTTTTCTCTGTCATTGCCTTTAGTGCGGTCTCTTTTGTTATCCTCTTTAGGATCTGTTTACCTCTTGATAAGTACCGTCTCTTTGTTTTTGGTTCTATGTTAACAATTGCCGTAGGAGCAATGATTACGGACTCCCTTTTCCACCTTAACTACTTTGGTTTACCAATCAAATCTGTAGTCTTTGACTGGGGAAATGTCATTCTGCTACTTTTGACTATTGTTGGCTGTAGTGTTCTCTATATCTTGTGGGAGTCGTTCCTTGCAAGAAAACACCATATGGAAAGGAAGAAAAAACATGAGGATCAATAATGAGGTTGCTCTCGCTTTAAAAGAGGGGAGACCGGTTGTCGCTTTAGAATCGACAATTATTAGTCATGGAATGCCTTACCCAAGAAATGTCCAAACTGCTTTATTAGTCGAAAAGACCATTCGAGATGGAGGAGCGATTCCTGCTACGATTGGCATTATTGCGGGTGAGCCCGTTATCGGGATGACTCCCGAAGAGATTGAAGAATTTGGAAAAAGAAAAGGAATATCCAAAGTCTCTAAAAGGGATCTTCCTATTGTTATTGCAACCAAAGCTTGGGGAGCTACAACCGTTTCAGGAACAATGATTTTAGCCGCTAAAGCGGGAATTGAAGTCTTTGTTACTGGTGGCATTGGTGGTGTCCATCGGGGAGCGGAACAGACTTGGGACGTTTCCCGTGATCTTTATGAACTTGCTGATATTCCAGTCACAGTTGTTTGCGCTGGGGCTAAGGCTATTCTTGATATCGAAAAGACTCTTGAAGTATTGGAAACCCAAGGGGTTACCGTTCTCTCTAATGGAAGCCCCACCTTTGCTAACTTCTACAGTGCAAGTTCTTCTCTTCCCGTGGATTATGTTTTCCACGCACCTAAAGAAGCGGCGGATATTATTTCCGCTAAAAGGGAATTTGGTTTAAGCGGTGGCATCCTCATTTCTAATCCTCCTGAAGAAGCCTATGCTCTTGACCATTCTTATATTGATTCAATTGTTGATACCGCTTGTAAAGAAGCGGAAGAGAAAGGTATCAAAGGCAAGGATGCCACTCCTTTCTTATTAAAGAGGATTGTTGAACTAACCGGCGGTAAATCCTTAGATACTAATGTGGATTTAGTTCTTAATAACGCCCGCCTTGGTTCTTCAATTGCTTTAGAACTCTCTAAGATGAGGAAAGACTCGTGACCACTGAAGCTAAGTTTAAATACGCTCTTAAGGAGATGATGTTATCGAAACCTCTTAATGAGATTAACGTCACTCTTCTATGCGATAAGTGTTCATGCCACCGGCAAACTTTTTACTATCATTATCAAGATATCTACGACTTATTAGCCGCTATCTTTCTTAATGAACAGATTCCTGAAATGGATCGGGCGGAGACACCTAAGACTACCTTAATTGCTTTCCTTAACTACACTAAAACTAACTTCCCTTTCTTAAGGGCAACCTATAATTCCGCTGCCCATGATTTAGTGGATGACTTCTTCTATGGGAAGATTATGGGACGACTCTTTAACGTCTTCTTAACGGATAAGTCGATTGCCCTCCCTAAAGATTCCTGTCGAGTTGCTTCGAGGCGATACGCCAAAGTTGTCGGCGATGAGTTTGGTTATGCCTTTAGAGATATTGACGTCACCCCTTTAAGGTTTGAAAGAGGAATGAAACGATTTATTGATATATCTTTAGAAACAATTCTTCCGGGAATAATTGCCTGCGTAAAGAAAGAGAAAAACAAATGATTAATTTTGATTTTATCAGTCCTACTCGGATTATCTTTGGTAAAGAAAAAGAAAAAGAAATAGGAAAGATTATCTCTAGTTATGGTTTTTCCTCCGTTCTTTTAGTTTATGGTGGAGAAAGTGTTAAGAGAATTGGAGCCTATGATTCTGTTGCTAATTCTTTAAAAGAAAACGGAATAACCTTTAAAGAACTTAAAGGAGTTCGTCCTAATCCTGAGGTTTCTTCTGTTATTGAAGGCGTTAGAATTGCTAAAGAAATAAGAGCTGAGCTAATTCTAGCTCTTGGTGGTGGTTCTCCTATTGACTGTGCTAAAGCTATTGCAGCTTATTACTACCATGATGGTGACTTTATGGATTATTCGCTCGGGAAGGCAAATCTTACTAAAGCCTTGCCGGTTGGTGTCATCCTTACAGTATCCGGAGCTGGTTCTGAGGCTAGTAACTCATGTGTTATCTCTAGTGATAGCCTCAATATTAAGAAAGGTTTTCATAGCGATTTAGTCCGTCCTCTCTTCGCTATTGAGAACCCAGAGTTAACGTATTCAGTTTCTTTACGTCAAACTGCTATTGGGGCCGTTGACGCTATAATGCATTCCTTAGAGAGATATTTATGCCCTTCTTCTAACGATGAGTTGGCGGATTCTTTTGCTTTAGATATTTGTCGAAACCTTAAAGACTCTTTATTAGTTTGTATGAAGAATCCTCATGATTATGATGTTAGAGCCAACTTAATGGTTGGTTCTACTCTTTCTCATAATGGTCTAACAGGCATTGGTAAACAAACACGGTTCGCTATTCATCCTCTCCAGGCCGCCATCGGCGGACTTCACCCTGAACATGTCCATGGAGAAGGAGTCGGAATTCTTTACATTGGTTACTGCAAGGTTATGATGGATCAATTAGAGGATAAGTTAGCCTCTATTGCTAAGATTTTGTTTAATATTGACTATATAGACAAACGAAAGGCCGCTATAATGGGTGTTGAGGCTTGGAAAGACTTTTTAAAATCCTTGTCTCTAGCCGCTTCCTTAAGTGAAATCGGCATTGTTGAAAGCGATCTCCAATCGTTTGCAGATCTAGTAACTGGCAACGGAACACGTGTGGTTGGCTGTTGCCGCCGACCGCTAGATCGCGAAATGGCGCTCGAGGCTTATCGAGCCTGCCTGCGATAATGGAGGAAAAAATATATGAAAAAGAACGACGCTTTGTCGTTTATGGTCTATGTGGCCATGCTAGCTGGCGCTTTAAGTGTTGGTCTTATCGTTTTACGCCCAATTTTTGCGACTGATGGAGCCAACTTTGGAAATCTACATCCTGTCGCCCTCACCTTAATTTCTTTAATTATTGGTGTGTTCCTTAATGCCGGACTTTTAGAACTCGGTCACTTTATTGGAGCGAAGATTGGAAAATATCGTATCTCTTATTTCGCCATCTTAGGCTTAGGAGCCAAAATCACGAAAGACGGTAAAAAGAAAATGACTTTTTCTTCTTTTGATGGCCTCACTGGTGAAACCCGTATTGTTCCTAAAGACATAAAGACTAGCAATCCTAAACCCTTTATTTATAGTCCTCTCTTCCTATTCTTAATCGAAGTAATCGTTCTAGTTGCCTGTATTGCTTTAAGCGGTCTTTCTGCTAACGCTAAAGAACTTGCCTGGTTAAAGGTCTCTAGTATTGTTGTCCTTACGGTCGGAGTGATGATCTTCTTCTATGATATTTTCCCAGCCCAACTAGATTCCACTAACGACGGGTATCGGATGATTCTTCTTTCTAATCCTAAGAATAAAGAAGCCTACAATCAGATTCTTTTTGCTAATGATTGCTTACTTAACGGCGAAGCAGCTCCTGTTTTCCCTGTTCATGAAGATGTAACTGATTTTACAGCTTCTCTTAATAACATCTTACTTTATGAGGCTATCGCCGAGGGCGATTGGAAGAAGGCTATCTCTATTTCCGACTTAACTATTGCTTGTAAGAATAAAGTGAGTTCCCATACGTATGGGGATGCAGTAGCAATGAAAGTCTCTCTTTCTCTTCTCTTTAATGAAGATAGAGAAGCTGCAAAGAATTACTTTATCAATCTTCCTTTAGAGGCTAAGAAGTATATTGTTTCTCTCTCTTCGATGGCTTGTGTAAGAGCCTATCTTCTTGTCAGCGGTCTTGTCGAAGAAAGTTCTTCGGAATGTTTAGTAGCAACAGGAAAGAGAAGTCTTTCTTTAAAGAAACTATCTGGTACTTCCTTAGAGGCGGAAAAGAACCTCTACAATCAATCTATTCTCTTAGTTAGTAATCTTCACCCTGAATGGGAACTCCCTCTCCCCCGTGAGTTAAGAGAAGTTAAAGAAGCTGAAGAAGAAAAGACTCTTGAAGAAACTGAAGAAGTCAGAGAAGGTTCTGCAGAAGATAGTAACGACAAAGAGTAGGAGTTATCTAATTAATTTGGACGGCTAAGCCGTCCTTTTTCTTTCGTTTCTTGCTTAAAGAAAAGACGTTTCCTTCAGGGGGAAACGTCTAATTAGAAAGAGAGGGAAATAGACTTATTCGCCGCCGATATTCATACCCTTAATAAGGACGTTGCTGCAAGTTGTGCCTCCATAAAGAAGCTCGCTTTCATTATCAATATCTTTAATGGTTTTAAGGAGTTTGAATAGGTTGCCGCTGATGGTAATTAAAGAGATTGGTTCAGCAATCTTTCCATCAACAATATGGAATCCTTCGGCTTGGCAGGAGAAGTCGCCCGAAACAGCATTCATGCCAGTTCCTAGACCGCTTAAGGAGGTAATAAAGATTCCTTCATTAACTGGACTAATCATCTCTTCAAAACTCTTTTTACCAGACTTAACAACGATGTTGCCGTAACTAATTCCCATCTTAGAACCGGTATAGCCGGCATTACCAGTTGTGGTTACACCATCTTTACGGGCGGTTTCAATATTATAGAGATAAGTCTTTAGAACACCTTTCTTAAGAATATCCTTTTTGATGGTAGCGACGCCTTCATCATCAAAGGCGCTGCGGAAGACGTTCTTTAGTGTAGGGTTTTCAGTGATGGTAAGTTTAGGGCTCGCAATCCTTGTTCCGAGTTTTCCTTCTAGAGAAGAAGAGTGTCTTTGGATCTCTTCACTTGAGACACTAGAAAGGAAGTAAGAAAGGATACGAGAGAAGCAATCTTTCTTAAGGACGGTTGGATAGATACCAGTCTTAATGCACTTGGAACCTAACTTAGAAAGCCCTTGATTACAGACCTTCTTAGTAAAGGCATCACAATCAAAGGTAGAAAGATCGTTGGAGAAATATACATCAAAGCCTTCGCGGACTTCTTCTCTTTCTTTGACTGGAACTTGGGCTCCGATAACAAAGCAGTTGGTTCTCTCTTTGAGTTTTAATCCATAGGAATTATAGAACTCAGAACGAGTATCACTTTCTTCATAAGACACTCCATAGTTAGGAGCGATGCGCTTATCAAACGCTTCAATCTTTGTATCGAGTTCTCTTAGAAGAGCAATCTTATCTTTAGTCGGAGTCTTTGCTAAAGCAGAAGAGAAATAGTTGCCTGGTTTGTAATGATCAGACCCTTGGAAAATCTCCGCTGGTTCTTTCTTCTCGCTGGTGATGGCATTGTCCTTAATGGCGGAAACTAGGAATTCAAAGGCAGCTTTGCCGCTCTTTTGAGTATTTGCGCTTCCAAACTTGCCTTTATAGACACCGATAGCGGACATTTGGTAAGAATCATTAGCAGAATACGAATCAATTTCATGTTCAAACAAAGAAAAGGAAAGGGATGTATTGCGGCTAATTGAAAGTTGGGAGGCTTCAATTCCCGCTTCTTTTGCTAACTTAAAAAACAAATCGAATTTCATTGAAGTTTTCCTCCTCTACCACCGACAGTGATAGTTTTTATTCTTATGGTTGGTTGGCCAACATTGACTGGAACCATTCCCGAAGCGGAACCGCAGTTTCCTTGACCGAGGGCTACGTCGTTAGCTACGCGATCAATATTCATAAGGACTTCTTTGCCAGAACCAATAAGGGTACAACCTTTAACTGGTTCACAAACTTTTCCATCTCTAATGACAAAAGCTTCGCTGGCGGAAAAGTTGAATTCTCCAGTTACTGGTTCGACTGAACCTCCACCAAAACTTGTGACATAAATACCAAGCTTGGTGTCGGAAATAATGTCTTTAGGCTTATCCTTACCGGCTGCAATATAGGTATTGCTCATTCGGCTGGTTGGTTCATAACGATAGTTTTGTCTTCTCGAACAACCATTAGCCTCCATGTTAAGACGTCTTCCGTTGAACTTATCAACTAGGAAGCCAACACAAATACCATTCTTAATAAGAAGATTCTTTTGGGTCTTATGGCCTTCGGAGTCAATATCATTAGAACCCCAAGCATTTGGAATGGTGCCATCGTCATAAGCGGAAACTAACGGTGAAGCAATTTGTTTTCCAATGGAATCACTAAAGACGGATAAGTGTTTAGCGGTTGCAGTAGCTTCTAAGGAGTGGCCGCATGATTCATGGAAAACAACGCCTCCCCAGCCGTTACCAATAACGACGGGATAAACGCCTGATGGACATTCCTTTGCGCTTAATTGACGGATAGCTTTTTCGCCGCTTTCTTTAGCTAATGTTTTGTAGTCGAGTTTCTCTTTAAAGAAGTCCCAGCCATCAAAAGCTCCAGGTCCTTCAAACCATGTCTCAATTTTGCCGTTATCGGCCGCCATCGAGACTAGGACTAAACGACTTCTGTCTTCATAATTCTTATAGTGTTTGGCTTGACTACCTTCAGCACTATAAATCTCAAAGACTCGGTTAGTTTCTAAGAAGTTATCTTGGATTCTTACTAATCGAGGATCAACTTTAGAAGTAATCGCATAGCATTCTTTAAGGTACGATACTTTTTCCGATGTTGGAACCTTAGAGACAGGGTGAACTATCTTATTAATTTTCTTAATGTGGACGTTCTTAACCGAAGTAACTTCGATTATTCTTTCTCCTTCAAAAGATGCTGCTAAGTCTCCTGCTAGTTTTAGAAGACTCTTCTTAGAGAGATCGCTGGTGTAACCATAGACGGAGTGGACGTTCTTTAAAATCCTAATTCCTGCTCCATAGGTTTGCATCTTTCCAAGACTTTCAACTGCTCCATTTTCTAGAGCAATGGTGTCATGTACCGTTTCTTCGAGGTAGATCTCAGCATAATCACCTCCGCTTTGAAGGGCGGTATTTAGTGTTTTAATCGCTAATTGTTTACTAATCATAATTCTCCTTCCGGAATTATCGAATATTAACACACGTTTATTCTCATTTCACTTAATCATTATTTGTCTTTCTAATGGTAGAATGAACATATGGATTATTTGAAAGAAATATCTCTCAACCGAGACTTCTATAAAGAGAAACAAAAGAGTCTTAGTAAAGAGGAGATAGCCTTTATTTCATCAAGAGATACTTTGCGAGGTAAGTTATTAGGCTTTCTTACTAAAGATTATTGGAAGAAGACGAAACTAATTCTTAAAGGAGATCTCCTTTACGGGTACGCTTTCAAGTCTTTTGAACCTGAACCTAATTCTAGTGAAAGACGCTTTCCTGTCTGGGTTCTTTTCTCTCCTTCCAGAGAATTTAATGAACAACCTCTTTTACTTAAAGAGGTAGCGGAAACTATCATTAATACTCTAGAAAAAGATGTTAAAAGCAAAGAAGAAAAGAGGTTCCTTCATTTAGTCCACGAGCCTTATGGTGATGCATCTTATCTTGGAGTTCCTTCAATATTTACTAATGGTAAGCTCATCTATATGTCGATAGTTTACTTCCATCAAAATACCTTAAGTGACTTCCACCTTGGTCTTAATTTCCTAATTGCTGAAGCGAGTATCTCTAAGGAAGTAATTCTCCTTCCAGGAAGGTATTTTGATTTAAGTGTTTATAAGGATTACATAGAAAGGAAACTATAGAAATGGCCCGTCTTCTTTATCAAGGACACTCCTCAATTAGGATTATTTCTAGTAACGGGAAAGTCTGCTATATAGATCCGTTTGCTGGAGAAGGGTATGAGCTTCCTGCTGATCTTGTTCTTATCACCCATGAACATTACGACCATAACGCGATTGATATCCTTTCTTTAAACGAAAGAACTATAACTATCAGGTCAAAAGACTCTTTAAAGAATGGTGTTTATTACTCCTTTGATGAATTAGGTTTTCATATTGAAGCGATGGAAGCTTACAACTCATTTCATGAGCGGGACCAATGTGTTGGCTACCTAATTACTGTCGATGGAATCACTATTTATCACGCAGGCGATACCGGGCCAACCGAAATGATGAAAACATTAGGAGAGAGAAATATCGACTACGCTCTTTTACCAATTGATGGTCATTTCACCATGACGCCGGAAGTTGCTACTAAGTGTTGTGATGAATTGATTAAGCCTAAACACTTAATACCTATTCATATGCACCCTGGACTTTTATGGGACTGGAAACAAGATATGAAAGTAACCTCTCCTACCGCTATGCTTGTAAAACCAGGAGATGAAATACTCCTCTAAATTGATCATTCCTTTCATCAGGAAGGGAAGCAAAAACGGCTGAGTTTTAGCTATTTAGGGTTGAAAACAGCTCTTTCTGCTTCCTTTTTTTAGTTAGCTAAGCGAAAACTTAAAGGATGGCTTAATTTGTTTGCAACCCTTAAGGGTTACGAGTATTATACCAACGTAACTCTCTTTGCGGCTAGGGTCGCAAGGCGAAAGGAGTAAAAGAAATGAAAAAAGACATCCATCCGGAGTACCACAAGGCCACCGTCACCTGCATCAGCTGCGGTGCTACCTTCGAGACTGGTTCCACCCTTGACGAGATCAAGGTTGATACCTGCTCGAACTGCCATCCGTTCTACACCGGCAAACAGCGCTTCGTTGCTGCTGACGGAAGAATTGACAAGTTCAACAAGAAACTTGCAAAAGCCGAAGCTAGCAAGAAGTAAAGACAATATACGTGCTAATATATAGCCGCGCACATGCGCGGCTATTTTCTTCGAAGAGGTACTTATTTATGGCAAAGAAGTTCTACATAACAACACCGATCTATTATCCTAGTGCTTCACCGCACCTTGGACACGCTTATTGCACAACCTTATGTGACATTATTGCTCGTGATAGAAGAATGAGAGGATATGAGACTTATTTTCTTACTGGCTTAGATGAGCATGGAGAAAAGATTGAAAAGAACGCTAAAGCCAAAGGTGTGACCCCTCAAGAATTTGTTGATGAAGTCGCCAAGCGTTTCATTGCTTTATGGGGAAGTTTAAAGATCAGTAATGACGACTTTATTAGAACAACTGAACCTCGTCATGTCGAGACTGTAGAAAAGATATTCTCTAAGTTTGTCGAGAACGGTGATGTCTATCTTTCTTCCTATAAAGGTTGGTACTGTGTTCATGAAGAATCCTTCTGGACAGAGACCCAAGTAGGTGAAGAACACCTTTGCCCTGAATGCGGGAGACCAGTTGAAGAAAAGAGCGAGCCTTCTTATTTCTTCCATTGTGATAAGTATGTTGATTCGCTTCTTTCCTATTTTGATGAGAATCCGAAGTTTGTTACCCCTGTTGGAAGAAAGACTGAAATGATTAATAACTTCATTAAGCCTGGCCTTAATGATCTTTGTGTTTCTCGAACAACCTTTACATGGGGTATTCCTGTCAAAGAAGCTCCAGGACATGTCATTTATGTTTGGCTTGATGCTTTAACTAACTACATAAGTGCTCTTGGCTATCTTCAAGATGATGACTCAAAGTTTAAAGAATTTTGGAGTGATCCTTCGACTGAAATTGTTCATGTTGTTGGGGCGGATATTACTCGTTTCCATACTATCTATTGGCCAATGTTTTTAAAGGCATTGAACCTAAGACAACCTAGCCGAGTTTTCGTTCATGGTCTCATGATGATGAAAGATGGCAAGATGTCGAAATCCAAAGGTAACGCTATCTATGCTCAACCGCTTATCGATAGATATGGGGTTGATGCGGTCCGTTATTACCTTGCTAGAGAGATTGTTTTTGGGCAGGACGGAGTCTTTACACCTGAACAATTCGTCGAAAGAATTAATGGTGATTTAGCTAATGACTTTGGTAATCTCCTCAACCGAACTCTTGGAATGATGGGTAAGTATTTTGATGGAGTGATTCCTCCACTTGAGGGTGAATTAACTGAACTAGATTCTAAACTCATGGAGACGGCAAAAAAGACCATTATGACTTATGAAGTTTTAATGAATGACCTAAAGGTTACGGAAGCCTTTGGGACTGTTATTGATTTAGTAAGCGCGGCTAATAAGTATATTCAAGATAGCGAGCCTTGGGCTCTAAGTAAGGATCCTACAAAAGTAGATCTTCTTAAGAGCGTTATGGCCCACTTAGCCGTCGTTATTTTCTTAGCTGGTGAATTACTCTCTCCAATTTTGGTTATGAAGTCCACATCTTTATTCGATCAACT
>Ga0172378_10000414_pt1 | contig 36903 bp, 35 predicted proteins | sample GrowelOW332metaG_FD_119755 | JGI IMG/M metagenome (GOLD analysis project Ga0172378, IMG submission 119755) | Groundwater microbial communities from an aquifer near a municipal landfill in Southern Ontario, Canada - Pumphouse #3_1 metaG | ecosystem: Environmental > Aquatic > Deep subsurface >...
GCTAGGCTTATTTTGATTTTTTCGTAGTCATTTAGGTCATCTTTTTTTGTTTGTACTTTGCCTAGCTGTATTTCGTTGTTGTTTAGGCTTTCTTGGATTGTTTTGATTTGTCCTTGGATAGTGGCTATTTTTACTTTTAGTTCATTTATAACAGCTGTTAGACTATCTTTTTGGGCTTGTACCTCATCGTATTGTTTTATTTTTTCTTGGTGTTTTACCTCATCGTAGTTTATGGCTTGGAATTCTAGGTCTTTTTGTAGAAGTTCTAGGTTGTATTTGTCTTGGTTTTGAATTGAAGTTTGTAGTTCTTCTTTTATACTATCTACTCTTTTTAGCATAGTCTCAAGACTTAATACATATTCGTATTTTGTTTTTAGCTCTTTTTGTTTTAGAAGTAGTTGTTCGTGTATAGTGTTATCGTAAGAGTAGATTTCTAGTTTTGCTAGTTCGGCTTTGTTTTTAACACCTTTTTGTGTCACTTTTTCAAAATGCTCTTTTTGTATTGTTAAGTCTCTGTTTTTACTCTCTATTAGATTTATTGCTTTTGATAGTTCAAAGTGTTCTTTTATATATGCTTTTTGAGACTCTTCTATTTGCTCTTTGTTTTTTTGTATCTCTTCTAGGTTTATAGTGGCTTTGTCAATTTTTTCTTTTTGTGTTGTTTTTACTATATGCTCTAATGAGAGTATTACATTATCATACTCATCAAGAAGTGGTCTTGTACATGTTGGACAATTTGACTCACGGCCAAGATTTGTAATGTTTTCTATCTTTTTTGAAATATCACTTATTAGCTTTTGTTCCCCTGCTATTTCTTGAAAAAGTGTTTTCTCTTGAGTTTGTATTTGTAGAAGTGTTTGTTTTATACTCTCTAGTTTTAACTCAAGGGCTTTTTCTTTTTCTACTAGCTCTTTATGCTCTTTTGTTTCAAACTCTAAAAGGCTTATTGTCTCTTTTGCTTTTTTGTACTGATCTCTTAGTTCATTTTGCTCTAGGATTAAACCCTCTTTTCTTATGTGAAACTCTTTTAGTTTCTCTTGCTCTTTTATACTCTCATGTAAGCTTATATACTCTTCTTTAACACTTTGTAACCCTCTAAGCTCAGTTTGTTTACTATTTAGGTTATTTAGCTCATGTGAGAGCTTATCTTGATTTACTTGGTGAGATTTAATACTATTTTTTAGAAGTTCACATCTTGCGTGTAGGTTTTGTTTTTGCTCTTTTGTTTTTGTATATAGTTCTAACTCTTGTTTTATAGTTTGTTCTTCTATTTTTGTACTATCTAAAAGTGTTGTTCTTGTGCTTATATCTTTTTGTATCTCTTGGCTTTGTTTTGTATACTCTACTATATACTCTTTTTTAATACTTATATCTTCAGCACTTAATAATACTTCTGTAAATGCCCCTATTTCTCGCTTTAGTTCTCGGCTTTTTTCTATTAGCTCTTTTTCTACAAAATCTATCTTTTCAAGACCTAGAAGTTTTCTTATCATCTTCTTTCGCTCTTCTGGTTTACTATTACTTAAACTTGTCAGTTCCTTTTGACTAGCAAATAGTGTATGTACAAAAGCATCTTTACTCATCTTAGTTAAGTTTACTATACTTGTAGTTACTTCTTTTGCTCCTGTAGTTATAAGCTCAGAGTTTTTATATAGTTTGGCATTGGCAGTTAGTGTTTTTCCTCTAAACTCTCTTATTACTTTATACTCTATAGTGTCAAACTCAAAATCTAGCTCTACAATAACAGCATCTTTTGAAGAGGCATTTGAGTTTCTTACTACTTCTTTATCACCTTTACTTTTTAGTTCTCCATATAGAGCAAAGAGTATAGCTTCAAAGATAGTAGATTTTCCAGCGCCATTTTTTCCTATGATTCCTATAAGTCCTGATTCAAAGGCTATTTCAAAATTTGTGTACTTTTTGAAGTTTTCTAGTTTTAGATTAGTTAGTATCATAACTTAGCTCCTCATATTTAGAAAATAGTTCTTGTACCTTTGATTTAAGTCTTTCATACTCTTTATCTTCACTCTCTTCTTTTATATGCTCTAGGAAATACTCTTCTAGTGATATGGCTTCTAGGTTTTGTATATCTGAGTTTGAATCACTCTTTTTAAACTCTCTTTTTATACTCACACTCATGGCACTTGGAAATATATCTTTGATTTGTTTGTTTTGTATATCTATGGAACTTAGTGGCGTAAGATTTTTTAGTTTTACTTCTACTATAGCATCAAGGCAATCACTAACATCTAGATTTTGTATAGAAGTTTCATAATCCTCACAATCTATCTCTTTTTGTCTTATAGCTCTTATGTTTATCTCTTTATACTCTATAGTTAAACTCTCTTCTAAAGTTGCAAGTATAAAACCCTTTGAGTTTCGTTTATCATTTAGACTTGTTCGCTCATTACTACCACTATAATAAACATTCTCATATTTACCAACAGCACCAAAACCATGCCAATGTCCAAGGGCTACATAATCCATTTTAGAAAAAATGTATTCTTTGTCTGAGGGATAAACCCACTCTCCAAACTCTTGCATCAAATACCAAGCTCCAACACTACAATGCATCATCATAATATTTTTTTTAGATTCACTTATATTTGCTTCACATGATTCTATTTGAGTCAAAGCTTTTGAGTCATCATTTAGATGAGGTAGAGTATGAAAGATTACATCACCAAACTCTATTTTTTTGTACTCTTGATTATATGAAACATAGATATTTTTAAAGTTCTCAAAAATCTTTAGAATTGGTGAGCTGAGGTTAGTTCGAGGAGTTGAGTGATTTCCAGCTATTAAGATAAATGGAATATCCAAAGACTCTATTTCTTTAAACTTCTCAAGGGCAAAGGTAATTGCTCTATTACTTGGACTACTTCTATGAAATAAATCGCCAGTATGAATTATGTAATCTGGTTTGATTGTTTTGATTTGTTCAACTATTTGGGAAAAAGCATCGTAAAAATCTGCTTCTCTTTGGTTTATATTTTCATTGTTTATTATATCAAGGTCATTAAAACCTAGATGAGTATCGCTAAAATGTAGAATTTTCAAATTAATATCTTTTTATTTTATTTTTATAAAATATTATAGCAAAGAATTTAAATAGATTTATATCAAATCTTTGAGATACTGATTTTTTGATGGGGCTTTTTTATTAGGCTTGGATTTATAAACAATTTTATATTCAAAATAAGATACAATAAAATAAAAAAGAGGTAGAAATGAAAACTATACAGCTTCAAGTAGAAGATGATAATTATGAGTCATTTTTAACTATTATTAAAAGTTTAAAAAAAGGTATGGTTAAGAATTTTGCAGTGAAAGAAGAAGATTGCGTAGTTGATGATTTTGAACAAACAAAAATGTATTTTCATAAATGCTTAGATAATATAGAAAATGGTAATACACAATTGCTATCAGAAGAACAATATACCAATCAAATGGATAATTTCAAAAAAAATCTCAAGTCTAAATATGCAAATAATTAGGGATATTAATTATCTTCAAAAACTTCAATCTATCATGGAATTTATAGCACAAGATAGTGTGAATCAGGCTATAAAATTTCAAGTAGAATTAGATGAAATTATAAATGATATTCCACATATGCCTTTTAAATATAGAAAATCAATCTACTTCAATAATAACAACATAAGAGACCTTATCTTTAAAGGTTATATAATACCTTACAAGATTGATACTACTAAAAATCAAATTATTATTATCGGTATAAATAAATATATGGAAAAATTAATATGAGTTTTAAGTATGAATAATAAAGTTGCTTATATTAATTTATACTCAATTGGTATTTGTATCTCTATACTTTGATTTGTTTTAGGAAAAGACTTTGAAGCTTCGTTTATAGCCTCTATTGTGGCATTTTGTAGAAATTTATGTCCATCTAAAATAGTTATATTTTCTATATTTCCATTTTGTGTGATTTTAAACTTTACTAAAACTACACCTTGGATTGATAATTTTCTTGCACGTAAGGGATATTTTATATTTTGATTTATTAGATTTCTGATTTGTATTAAATGCTTGTCTAAATATACTTTTTTATCATCTATTTTTGGAACATTATCTACTTGATTTTTAGTTATATTTTCACTTTGTATATGTTTTTGTACTATTTGTTCTTTTACAATAGTTTCTTTTTTAGGATTTTCTGAATCTTTTATCTCTTTTTTTACAATCTGTTTTTTTTCTATTACTTCTTTCTTTTGAACTTTTTTTACAACTTTTTCTTTTATCTCTTTTTTTATTTTTTCTTTTATTATAGGCTTTGGAACTTCTACTATTTTTTCTTCTTTAATGGGTTCTTGTTTTTCTTCTATTTTTTGCTCTTCTATTTCTTCTTTAATCTCTTCTTGTATATCATTATTTACTATTTTATCTTCTACAACTTCTTTTCCTATAGGTTTTATTTCAATATGATTTAAAGAAATTTTTTGATTTTCTTTTGGTTCATCTAAAATTATTTTATTGTTTTTTAAAAAACAATAAATTGCTATAAAAAATATAACATAAATTCCAAATGCCACAAAAAATGAGCTAAAATATCTGCTCATTTTTTAGTCACTATTGAGATACTTGAATATTCGTATTGCTTTAACATATCTAAAACAGATACAAAAATATCAAATTTTGCATTTTTATCACTATTAATATGAATTGGCGTATCTTTAGGAAATTGTAATACGTGCTCTTTTATATTGTCTAAACCCTCTATATCATTATTACAAAGAATAGTTCCATCTTCTTTTATAAAAATTATTACTTCTTTATTTACCTTTATATTATCAGCATTTGAAGCTTTTGGTAAAGATATTGGAATAATACCCTTTGATATAAAAGTTGATGTCATTAAAACAATAGTTAAAAGTACAAGTAATACATCAATAAAAGGTATTACATTTATTGAATCATACTTCTTCAGTTTCATATTCACACTCTAATACTTCAGCATATCGCCCTAAAATATTATAAAAAATCTGAGATGCAATAGCCACCACAAGCCCAACAGCAGTCGCTTTTAGTGCCAGTGCCAATGAACTCATAATCTTAGTAGCTTCAATATCACCGTTACTCATAGTCATAAAAGTAAGCATAATAGCCATTACAGTTCCAAGTAATCCAATATAAGGAGAATTTGAAGCAATTGTTCCTATGATAGTAAGATGTCTAGTAAGAGCAATATCTAAAGACTTTTTATTTTTATAGCTTCTTACATCCATCTTTTTATAAAAAATTACCCTTTCTATAAAAAACCAAAATGAGATAAAACTCATAAATATAAGTAATGCGATTACTCCGTAATCAACTAGATTTTTTAATAGTTCTATATCCATATTATAAACTCCTATATATACTTATTTTAAATAAAAATTGTTAATTTTAAGTTAATTCACCATTTCATAATTAAAAGAATCCACAGCAATTATCGCTGCACCAAATGATGTAGTAACTTGAGGATAATTAGGAATAAAAAGTCTTTGGCCTAATTCATTTTCAATTGCATTAACCAAACCTTCATTCATTGCAGGTCCTCCATCAAAATAAATCCCCTCTTTTATTCCTACTCTTCGTACAAGTTTTACGATTCTTTTAGCAATAGAATAATGAACTCCACAGACTATATCTTCAACACTATGATTATTTCCAAGTAATCCAATGATTTCACTCTCAGCAAAAACGGCACAAGTACTACTAACACTTAAAGGTGTACCTTGTGCTTTGAAGTGATAATCGCCTAACTCATCAACACCTATTTCAAGTTTTAAAGCAACCACATCTAGAAACTTTCCAGTTCCAGCTGCACATCTATCATTCATAGCAAAATTGGTAACATTTCCATCACTATCTAATGAGATAGCTTTGCTATCTTGTCCACCAATATTTATAATAGTTTTAATCTCTCCATATTCACTAGCTGCTGCTATTGCACCAACTGCATTTGCTGTTATTTCACTAATGTTTTCATTAGCTTCTTTATAAAGTTTTCTACCATAACCCGTTGAAACTATATAAACAACATTTTCAATTGAGATTTCTAACTCTTTTAAAAGTAATTCAAGTGTTTCTTGAGCATATTTATAAAACATACTTCCACTTGCACTTGTTTTATATCCAATTAATTTTTTGTTTTCATCTACTACTACTATTTTAATTGAAGTAGAACCTATATCAATCCCTGCAAAATACTTCATTTTTTTGTTCTCCTTCTATTTTTTAAAGACTCTATGAATGCTTCAATTCTTGTACTTAATTGTCCACCTTGAGATGGACTGTAATCACTTTCTATATATAAAATTGGAATACCAGCTTTTTCCATAGCTTCTAAAACACTTCTTTGTTCTGCTTCATATACCGTACAACCGGCAAATGATTGATAAACTACACCATCTGCCTTATAACTTTTTACAAGTTCAATTATTCTTCTGATTCTGTCATCATTTTTAGTAAAAATTGGGCAAGTACAAGCTTTTAGATATTTATCAGCAAGTGAATCAAGCATATCATTTATAAACCATTCATCAACTGCCACTCTATCGTTAAACATTCTATTTGCACTACAAGTTTCATCAGCAACTATAATTCCATCTGATTGCTCTATTAATAAAGGAACTTTATAGTTTGGGAAGATTGGAGGTGAACCTGTATATACAATTCGTGGTGCTACCTTAGCATTTATAGAAATTTTTTCTTCTTTTCTTCTTTTGCATTCTTCTAAAAGTTTTTCAACAGCATTAATCCAATTATCGATTTTGTCAAAGAAAAAAGCATTAGTAATTAGAAAAACATCATTACCACCTATAACTACATCACTCTCTTTTCTATAATCACATAAATTATGATATAAAGATTGTGCATATCCGATTTTTGAAATACTTTTTTTAAGATCATTTTTCTTTAGTCTTTTACCAGTTTTTTTTGATAAATCAATTGAAAAGTTTCTAATACTTCTTCTAAAATATTCCCTACTAATTTCACTCTCTTTAATTCTTGGAAAATCAACATCATTTACTTCATAACCAAAACTCTCAATAGTCACACCTGCTTTTGTTTTTTGATCACAAGTTGTAGGAGAGTAGATTAAATCAGGCATATCATTGAAATTTTTAGATGAAAATTGTCCAACAGTAGCTCTTACTAAGGGACAAGATTTTTGTGGCATAAAATCACTTCCTATTTCATCATCTGTATAAAAACCATTACAAAGTCTAATAGGCACAGCATCAAGAGCATAGATTATTTCACTTGGAATTTGTATACACATAGTTCCAACTTTTAATTTATCGCTATGTAAAGATTTATTTTTGCAATAGACATCTTCAAATAATTCATAAAAATAGTTCATAGACTCAATGGGGCTTTTAAAATCTTCTTTTAAACTATTTATAACTTTTATAGCTTCCATAGCTTTATGTCTATTTTGTTTCTCTTTTGAGTTTTCAATTTTATGTTTTAAATTTGTACTCATTTAATATCCTTTGGTTTTTCGATTCCCATTCTTTTATTGAAGCCCTCTTTTGAAGAAGAAAAAGCTTTTAAATTTAAAATATCAAAATGTAATGCCTCATCTTCAGGACAAGCTGCAATACATTTTAAACATAAGATACAATCATCTCTAAGTATATTTGTATCACTTATATTATCGGCAATATCTTTTATTTGCATATCACAAACAGCGTAACAATCACCACATTTAGTACATTTACTACCATCTTTTTTTAATTGAGCAATTGAAATCTTTGAAAAAATATAATGCAATGCACTCATTGGACAAAAGAAACAAAAAAATCTTTTTTTAACAAAACTTCCAACAAAAAATAAACCTGCAAAAATCATCCCCAATGAAGTTAAAACAATTGCAGTTATACTTGAAAAATCTATTGCCCATTGAGAAAAATCGCCACTAAACATAGGACTAATTATTCTTGCAGGACATATCTTACAAAAACTAGCAGACCAATCACTTCCAAGTAAACCTACTCCCATAAGTAAAGGGAATAAAACTACAATTGCTAGAAAAATATATTTAACTTTACTTAGTTTTTCAAATTGATTTTGGGTATAAGTTGAATATCTAATTCCAAAAAACTTCCTAATTTTTGTAATCCAATCTTGTAAAGTACCAAAGGGACATACATATCCACACCAAGCTTTATTTAAAAATATAAACCAAAATATAAATGTCAATAATCCAACAATAACACCAATACCAGCTCCACTTAATAAAACTTGTGAAGGCATTGATAATTGATGTTGTAGTGGTATTAAATAACAAACTCCAGCTGATTTTTCATTGTAAGGGCAAGAAAAAATCGGTAAATTAGAGCCTAGATTTATTGTAAAGTAACTACCATATACAAATAAAATAAATGTCAAAAGTTGAATAATAAATCTAAATCTATTAAGATTTACATTATCAATAGATTTTTTTATTTTTCTAAACATATTTTGTTTCCTTAAAAGGAAGGGTTCTGTTTTTTCTAAATCTATAAACAATAATTGATGAAACAAAAAGTGTAATTAAGATTAAAAGTAATCCATATGCATAAGATTGGTAATCTAAATCATTTGGATAATAAGATCCTGGATAAGTAAGTATGTAGTTTATTTCATCTTTTTTATACTCTAAACTAATTAAAAAATCTTGTTTAAATCTTTTATTAAACTTCTCCCAAGAAGGGAAATAATCTCTTATTAATTCTATATTTACTTCACCATTTTCATTAGTTCTTAACTCTTTTATCCAACCTGATTGTAATTGAATTTTTATTTTTTCATTTACTAAGGGTTTATCTTCAAAAATTGCTTTAAATTTTAAAGTATCTCCCATACTAAATTTGTAAAAGAAACTATCTTCATCTTTATTTTTAATTCTTATTAAATCTATTTTTGTTTTATTTTGAGATAACTCTTTTTTTACATTATCATCATAAACGTCTTCTCCGCCATGTTTTCCATGAAGATACTCTAGTTTTGAAACCTTATAATAATTTTCATTTTGCTCAAGGGCAAATAAATTGTAATATCCATTATTTGGCACATTGAATTTATATGAATTTTCAACACTATTTATTGTTTCTTCTTTTTGATTTATATCAAAATAAAATAGTTCTATATTTTTTGATGAATAGATTTTTTTATTATCCAAAGAACCTTGAACTAGCCATATATTTTTTGATGGAATTTCATTTGAAGGTTTACCATGTGTTTCACGACCACTTGGTCTTCCTTTTTTCATTGTTGGGTTTGTTATTGAAAAATAGAATGCTTCACTAGGATTGTTTTCTACTTTTAGACTTTCTCTTTTTTTAGTAATATTGTCATATTTAGATACAGTTTTAGTCATTTCTTTTGAACTATGAGAACTATGATTCATTTGATTAATTCCATATTTTTCTAAAATATAATCTTTATAAAAAGTTATTAGAATCAAAAATATTATTACAAATGAAGCAAATAAATATGCAAATATTTTTCTAATTTTAGAAGAATCAATTAATTTCATTCTTTTATATAATAAAACAAATGCCCAAACAATACCAATCCACTTAAATAAACCAAAATAATGTAACCAAGCATCACCTCTTTTAGCCAAAGAATCAACATCTAAACTAAGTGCGAAACCTTGAGCGAAACCTTCTACTATTTTTTCATAATCTTTTACAAAAAAACTCTCCCAAGTATGTCCTAAAGATGAGAAAACAAACAAAGGGATAAAGGCAATACCTAAAGTAGTAAAAGTACTATCAAAATCTTTTTTTAATACCTTTGATGCTAAATATAAACCTAATAAAGAGAAGAAAACCGTACAAATAATTGCAAATAAAAATGCAAATCCACTTGAATATTCACTAAGTCCTAAAAAACTTGCAAATTTATTCCAAATAAATTCATCTGCTATTTTACTTCTATTTAAACCATGGGCAAAAGTCATTGAAACTGGAATACAAGCTAAGATTAAAATATATGCCCATATTTCAACATTTAAAATTTTCAATTTGTTATTTAACTGTTCTGCTGGTTTTGTAAATTTGAATTTAACTGCTTCACAAGTGTTTGCACACTCCATACATAAAGTACAATCGTCTGTTTGATTTTTTTTAGCAAAGGTAAATGGTTTTAAATCATAAGGACAAGCACTTGCACAATCAAATGTTTTACAAGTTTTACAATGTTCTGTGTATGTTTCAAGCTTAGTAAATGATATTTTATCAAAGGCTCTAGTTAAAGTTCCAATGGGACAAATATATTTACAATAACTCATATCTTTATATAAATAATAGATAAAAAATGAAAATATAGTTAATACTGCAAACATCAAAGCTGTATTAAAAGGTGATTTCCAAAATCCCTCAAAAAAGTAATAAACTGTCCACCAGCCAATTACTAAAATAAGCAAACCAATATATCTATTTTGTAGCCACTTTGGCATACTCTTTTTTAGTCCGATTTTTGTAATGAATTTACCCATAAAACCATGGGGACAAATACCACAAAATATTCGACCAAATGAAGCCAAAGTTGTTACCATAAATAGTGACCAAAAAATACCCCAAAATACAGTTGTCGTGAAAGTATTTGTTTTATCTTGGTGATAAAAACCATAAAAAATTGCATATAAAAATAATAGTGTTACTAGAACCCTAAAAATAAATAGAAATTTTTTATTTTTAAATAGAAAGGCTAAAAAAGGATTTTTAAATATGTCGTTATTATCCCTATTAACAAAGTTTGTCATTTGTATTCCTTACAAATTTATTTTTCCAAATACCACTAAAAAACCAGTGATAAAAAGCATAAATGCTGCAAATATTTCAATATATTTTTTATACTCTTTAAAAGGTTCAATTAAACCTCTTAAAATATTTGAAACAATCAAAGTATAAAAAATAAAAGGAACTAAAACAGCCCCAATTCCAAAAAACAAGCCATAAAACATAGCTTCTATATATGTAGTTGCACTTGCACTAAAAGTAATCAAAGTTAAAATAGGAACACAAGGATTTAAAGAAACCAATGAACCAATCATAAAAAAACCAAAAGAATTTTTGGGCTTAAAATTCATAAAACTATTTGTTGAACAATTCTCTTTTTTTTCATTAAATATTTTATAAAATAGGAAAAAACTCATAACAATAGTTAATATTCCTAATAAAATTTGAAAAGAAGTATTATCTTTTAAAATAGATTTTATAATCAACGAACCACTTGAAGATATTATTGAAATAATTATATATGTAAAAATTCTTCCTAAACTAAAAGAAAAAACAACTTTTGAAGCTGCTTTGAAATTTTTAGAATTAGATACAAGTAATGGAGTTAAAAATGGCATACATGAAAACATGCATGCCGTAGATCCATAAGATACACCTAGTATAAAAAGAGAAAGAAGAGTTAGTATTTCCACTTATTTTACTTTTTAAAATCTATATCTTAAGCCTGCATAAAAAGCTCTTGGAGCTGCAACTCTTATTGTTGCATCTTCCATCGTAGCTAAGGCAGACGAATTAACATTTACAAATTGATAATAATTTTTATCTAATACATTATCAACTCTTCCAAAAAACTCTACTGATTTGTTTAATTTATATTCTGTTCTTAAATTAAATACCGTATAACCACCTTGTTTAAATTGATTAGCTTCATCAGCATAATAACTACCTCTATAAATAAGTTCTGGAGATACAGTTAATTTATCATTAAATGATTTTAAATTTAAACTAAAATTAATTGTATGATTTGGTGTTCGCGAAACATTATTTCCAGAGAAATCAACTCTATCATAAGTTGCAGTTAAAGGTCTATATGGTCCATCTGGGTCAAGTGTTTGTTGTTGAGAAATCCAATAATCAGTAAATTTTGCTTGTAAATAAGTATATGCTAAATCAAAAGAGACAGGTTTTGAAGAATCACTTGATATGGCTAACTCTAAACCTCTACTTCTCATATCTCCAATATTGTCATAATTACTCTCTTCTTCATTATCACTAGTTATATAATTTCCAGCGATTCTTCCAATATAATTTTTTCTATCAATTTGAAATATTGAAGCATTATAAGTTAATAAATCATCTTTATTTGTAATTCCTAGTTCATAATTATAAGTTTTTTCAACATCAATTTCAGATGGAATATTTAGTGTAGGATCAGCTGCCAAAGCTGTTTGATTAGTACTTATTTGAGTTACGCTAGGCGTTCGAAATCCTGTAGAAAAACTTGAATATAATGACAAATTATCATTAATAGAGTAATTTAATCCCGCTCTATAAGAAAGTGTTTGATAATCTGGTTCTACGTTGTTTCTAATATTTTTTTTATCAGTATATTTATGTTGAATATCATCATATCTAAAATTTAATGTAGTAACTAAATCTTTTATTAGTTCATATTTTAATTCACTATATACTGCATTTATATTTTCTTCAGTATTATAACTATTTACTAAACTTCCATCTGCTGCTAGATATTGTTGTTCATCTGTTGTATTTCTTTGAATATCAACTCCAGCCATAAAACCAATTTCATTGAAAGATTTTTTATATTCAGCTTTTCCTCCATTTTGATTCCATTTTTCAATATTATCGTACTTTTTTCTATTACTTTTAGAATTTTTGTCATCAATATATTTGTGTACTCTTAACATTAAATTTGAATCATCTTCAAAAGTTTTTGAATAAGTCAGGAAAGCTTTTGTTAAATCACTGTTATAGTAACCTCCATAAGAATAAACTCCAACACTTTTTGGATTTGTTACTGCTTCTGTAATTCCAGATACGCTATTTCCATCACCAGTTTCTCTTTTTGTATAATCAAGTCCTAATGTAATATCACTTAAATCATCTATATAATATTGATATTTTCCATTAATCGATTTTGATTTAACAAATGATTCTTCCCAATATCCATCACTATCTCTAATGCTTCCTTGTAGTTGTAAACTTGAATTATCAAAACCTTGTGAAGTTTCAAAAAGAACTCTTTTTGTTCCAAAACTTCCAGCTTCTGTTTCTATCTTTGATTTATTAGTTGCTTTTGCATTTTTAGTTGTAATAATAACAGCACCTGATAATGCATCATTACCATATAAATAACTTGCTCCACCTTTAATAACCTTTATAGATTCAATATTGTCTAAATCAATATTAATCTTACCAGTTGTTTCTTGAACTGGAACACCATCAATTACCACAGCAACACCTGGTTTTTCACCCATATATAATTGATTATCTATACCTCTTATATGAACTTTAATGGAATCAGTTCCTACTAAAGAGCAAGTTACACCAGGGATTTTATTTAAAATATCAGAAATTGTTTTAGGATTAATTTTTTCTATTTCTTCATTTGTCATATATGAAGTAGAAGATACTTCTGACTTTCTCAAGCCATTATTATCATTAATTGTAGATGATTCTACACTTATAGCATCTAAAACCTCTGTTGCATTTATATTCGTAAGTGCCCCAGCTAAAATACAAGATAGAAATATTTTAGTTTTTTTCATTCTATTCCTTAAAAAATAATTTTTAAGATGATAAAATAGTTTTGTTAATTTTCTATTAATTAATTGTTAATTAGTTGTTAAGTGAGGAATTTCTTTTCTATTTTTTTTCTAATACAACAACTCAAGTCATTTTCTCTATCACTAGGACTTATAATTCCAATTCTATGGGGAGTTGAATATATTTTATTTTTATCAAAATTTTGATTTTCTAACCAAGTAAAAAAACTTATTTCTGATTCTTTTGTTAACTTTAGAAAATCAATATCAAGATTCACTATATTTTCAAACTCTTTTGGCAAAACTTTTGTTTTGTCTCCAAAGTAATAAAAAAAACTTGAAAGTAACACATTTTTACCAGCTAAATCTATTTCTTTTGTACAACGACTGTGAACACCTGCTCTTAAAGTAATATTATCATTACTAAAATCATAAACACTATCGCCTAGTTGTTCTTCAATATTTTTACTATTTTTATTTGGGATTTTTATTTGTAAGTTATGTTTTGTATAGTTATCATATTCCATCATACTCATAACAGATGTTATTTTCATGGCATAAATAAGTTTGTAATCGATTGTTAATCCAATTATCCAATCATTTTGTTTTGCTATTCTTCTAAAATTTGCTTTGCAAATAGCAAGGGTGCAAATCCCACCATAAGGATTAGGAGCTGCACCATCATCAATGGGAACCATATAAATATATGTACTCATTTTAGTTCTTTACTTTCTATCTTTTTTCTATGGTAGCCTTATTTTTATGGGTTTTTAAAACCACAACTTTTTCACCTTCTACAAACTCTTTTTCATCAATTTTTGAATCAATATCCCAATAAGTTGCTTTATAAAGAACTTTTGAATTTTTAATCTCCCCTATTCCTTTTTCATCTAAAAAATTATCTGAAATATCTTTTTTTGATTTCAAAAAAGATTCCAATACTTTTTTTCTTAAAAGCAATAATAAAATCAATGAAATTATAGAAGCCGTTGCTATTTGCCAAATTCCATCATCAAAGACATAAATATAAGAAATAAAAGCTGTTATTACAAACCCTACTCCAAACCAAACAAGAACAAAAGATACGATAACAGCTTCAAAAGCTATCAAAGCAACTCCAATTGCCAAAAGGATATAAGGGTCAATTACACTAAGAATTATTTGTGTTGGCATTACTTACACCTTTAAAAAATGCATCACCTAAAACAGAAGTTGCTCCAACCATTTGAGCCACATCATAAGGTAAAATCATTTTATCTGTTGAACCACTTTCAGCTAGTGCTCTAAATGCTGCAATTCTATCTTTTGCAAGTAAGAATTCTGCTGCTTTTTCGTTTTCCATCATAGAAATATTTATAAGTCTCATAGCTTCTTGTTGACCTGCTGCTATTTGTTCTTGTTCATATCTTTTTGCATCTGCCATTCTTTCGATTGCTTCTGCTTTTAAAATCTCTTCTTGTTTGAAACCCTCAGCTTTTCTAATAACTGCTTCTTTATCAGCTCGGGCTTTTGTTTCAACTGCTCTTTTTGATCGCTCTGCTTCCATTTGCATATTCATAGCTCGCTCAATTTCTTGTGGAACTGAAATATCAGAGATTTCAACTCTTGTTACTTTAATTCCCCAGTTAGCAGCGGCACTTCCTAATTCATTTTGAAGTTTTGCATTTAATGTTTCTCTATTTGATAAAGTATCATCTAAATCCATACCACCAATTTCAGCTCTTAAAGTAGTCATTGCAAGATTTGCAATTGCATTTTTAAAATCAACTACGTTATAAGTAGCTTCCATAGCATCATCAACTTTACAAAATACAATCCCATCAATAGAAATATTTACGTTATCTCTAGTAATTACAGATTGTTTAGCAATATCCACTAACTGCTCTCTTGAAGTCAATATTGCTCTTACTTGATCAATAATGGGAATAATAAGGTGAAATCCACCATGAAGTTCTTTGTTAAATTTTCCTAATCGCTCAATCACATATAAATCAGATTGAGGAACAATTTTAACACCTTTTGTGATAATTATTAATACAAAAAATATTATTGCTACAGCAAATATAATACTTGTTTCCATGAAATTCCTTTTGAATTTTATTTATATTCCATAATATAATAATTTAGATTAATATGTTTATTTTTTCAACTTTTAAAAATATTAAAAAAAAGTGAATAAACTATATTTTAGTACTTTTATTCAATATAATAAAAATTATTTTTCTCATATTGAAGAAAAGTTTATATAAAAGCTTAGAAAAAAGATTTTCATATTTAAATAAAAAATGAAGTTTTCCAATAAATGTAGTTTTATCAACAGCAGAGTTTAAAAATTGTAAGGCAAGAGAGCCCTGAAAACATCTGTTTTCATAAATAACAACAAAACCATCATTTATATCTAGTTTATTGCAAAACAATTTTATCTCATCAAGAGTGACTCTTGCGTCTTTTAATATTATTTGAAAGTTTTCTTTTAGTTTTAAAAGTTTCACATAATTTTCACAAAAAGGGCATTGCTTATCATAATAAATTGTAACTATTTTTTTCAAAGGATATTTTTCAAATTTAAATTAAATCTATTACCATTTTCTAAGGTATCAATATTTATAGTGATTTTATTTTTATCACAAAACTCTTTTACCATGGCAAGCCCTAAACCAAAGCCATCTTTTGAAGAATCTTCTTGGAAATATTTATCAAAAACTATAAAAAGATTTTTTGTGTCTATTTTTTCACCTGTATTAAAAACAGATAAAATCCCGTTTTTATACTCTATATTTACAAGAGGATTATCTTTTATATTGTGTTTAATTGCATTTGAAATTAGATTATCAACTGTTTTTTCAAAACCATTTAAATCAGTGAAAAGCTTAATACTTGGTACATTTGTAGTGATTATTGTATTTTTTTTAATATCATCAAACTTCTCACAAGATATGGCAATAATTTCATCTAAATAAAACTCTTGTTTATCAATTTTATCAATCTCTTTTTTGATATTGTATTCCATATTTTCATACAATTTTAAAAGATTATTACTAGCTTGATTTATTCTATCAAGTCTTTTTAGGCTTTTTTCATCACTAATAGTTTTTTGTAAAAGTTGCGCATTCATTTTGATAGTTGAAACAGGAATATTTAACTCGTGAATAGTCTCTTTTATGCTTTGTTGTAGTTTTTCATCACTTTTAAAAAGTGGCTTTAAAATAGAGATTGAAAAACTCAAAAATATAGCTAAACCTACTATTATTAAAGGAATGATAATAAAAACAAAATTATCTTGATTTAATCCAAACTTTGAGATAAAAAAATAGTTTAAATATAAAATTATTATCAATGAAAAAGTGAAAATTATAGAAATTGAGATTAAGAAATCTCTTTTTTTAGAGTTCAATTTTATACCCTATTCCTTTTATATTTAAAATAGACTCTTTTCCTAATAATTTTTTTATTTGATTTATATAAACCCTAATAGAGCCTTCACTATACTCTTCTTGTGTTGTCCAAAGTTTTGAAATAATCATATTTTTTGTAACAATTTCACCTTTATTCTCTAAAAACAATTCAAGTAAATCAAGCACTTTTACAGGTAAATTTAAATCAATCTCATTTTCATATGCTCTTTTATTAGAAGGATTAAAAGTAAGTGTATCTGATAATTTTATAATATTAAATTGTTTTTTATTTCGTTTTAATAGAGCTTTTATTCGTAAAATTAGTTCATCTAAATCAACCGGTTTTTTTAAATAATCATCACAACCTTTTAAAAAGGCATCATGTAAAGTATCTTTGTCTTTATAAGATGTTAAAAAAATCGTAGGAGTATTATCATCACTTTGTCTTAACTGTTTTAATAAATCTAAACCATTTATTTTAGGAACATTAATATCAAATATATAAAGGTCATAATTTTTCTTGAAATTTAATTCCAAACACTCTTCACCATCATATGCAATATCAACATCAAAACCTTCATCACTTAAGAAATCCTCAACTGTTGAAGCAAAAAGTTCATCATCTTCTAAAAGTAAAATTTTATACAAATATTATCCTTATGTAATTGCTTAGATTATATTTAAGTAGTATTAATAAATTGTTAAATCTTAAAGTTAATTAATATTCATAGATTTAAAATATAATATTGCAGAAATTATAAGAAAACCAACTCCCACAACAATTAGTTGAGTAGATCTCTCTTTTTTTATAATAGCATCACTTACTTCAAATACAGCAATAGATTTTAAAGTTCCATTATCTAAGTATTGCAAAAATTTATAACCTTTTTTTTCATACTTAGTTTTTACTTTTTCAAGCTCTTTTTCTCTTTGCTCTTTTGAAAAACCACCTACAACAATATTTTTTTTAGCCATTATTTAAAATCTTTAAAGTTTTGTCTTAAAGCTTCATAAGCAATAACTGAAACTGAATTTGCAATATTCAAACTTCTAGCTTCATTTGTCATGGGAATTGTAATACAAGTTTTTGGGCTTTTATCTAAGATAGATTGAGGAAGTCCAGCATCTTCTCTTCCAAAATAGAAGTAATCTCCAGTTTTTAGTTCAGCTTCAAAATATACTTGTTTTGTTTTTGTTGTTGCTAAAAAATGTCTATCATTAAAGGGATTTTTTGCCCAGAAATCTTCAATATTATCATACTCTCTAACATCTAGTTCAAACCAATAATCAAGCCCAGCTCGTCTTACTTCTTTTTCAGTAATTGCACCAAAACCATAAGGTTTAATTAAATGAAGTGTACAATTCAAGGCAAAGGCAAGTCTTCCAATTGTTCCCACATTTCCTGGCATTCGAGGTTCTAGTAAAACTAAATTAAACATTATAAAATCACCGTTTTATTTCCATGAACAAAAACTCTATCATGAAGTAATAATTCAAAGGCATTTGAAAGTACAATTTTTTCTACATTTCTTCCAGCATTTCTCATATCTTCCCAAGAATAACTATGGTCAACCCTTACAACATCTTGGAATATAATTGGACCTTCATCCAAATCATTTGTAACATAATGCGCAGTTGCTCCAATAATTTTAACACCTCTTTGATGTGCTTGTTTATATGGATTTGCTCCAATGAATGCTGGTAAAAATGAGTGGTGGATATTTAGAACTTTTTTAGGGAAAGTTTCAACAAATTTTGAAGTTAAAATTCTCATATATTTTGCAAGAACAATAACATCAGGCTCAAACTCTTGAATTTTTGCAATCATTTTATCTTCATGATCTTCTCTACTCATTCCTTCTGCACTAATACAAGTAAATGGAATATTGAATTTTTCAACTAAATCTTGTAAATAATCATGATTTGCAATAACAGCTTTGATATTTGCATTTAATTCACCTGCGATATATCTAATAAGTAAATCACCTAAAACATGAGATTCTTTAGTAGCTAAAATTATTACATCTTTTTTAGCTTTTTTATTTAGATTGATTTCTGCATTTTTTGGTAAAACTTCTTTTAACTCTTTTAAAAGAATGTTTCTAGAAACATTTCCAGAAATAACCGTTCTCATAAAAAACTTATTTGTATCTTTATCAACATATTCAGCATTTTGCTCGATGTTTAAGTTGTTTGCAAAAAGAACTTTTGATACATTGTATACTAAACCTTTTGCATCTTCAGTATCAATTAAAAGTATATACTCTTCCATTTCTATCCTATTTGGTATTATTCTTTTTAAAAATTAAGCCAGAATAATACCATTTTATTAATTAATTGATAATTGAAAGATGATTCAAAATTACACCATTAAAGCAAGTTTTGTTCTATATGTTTCTAAATTAAACTCTTTAACCCTTGCAACTCCTGTTTCAATAGCTCCATTTGCAACAGCAGATGATACTTCAACCATCAATCTTTTATCAAAAGGAATTGGAATAATATACTCTCTTCCATAAATTAAATTTCCAAAAGAAGCAACTAAATCAGGACTTAAAGGCTCTTTTGCTAAATTTGCAATAGCCTTTGCTGCTGCCATTTTCATATGCATATTTATTTTTCTAGCTTGTACATCTAATGCACCTCTAAAAATAAAAGGGAAACCCAGTACATTATTTACTTGATTTGGAAAATCTGATCTTCCAGTTCCAACTATTGCTTTTGGTCTTACAGATTTTACTTCTTCAGGGAAAAGCTCAGGTGTAGGATTTGCTAAGGTAAATACAATTGGCTCTTCACTCATAAGTTTTATATGCTCAACTGTAAAAGTTCCAGGTTTTGATAATCCTAAAAACATATCTGCATCTTTAAATGCATCTTCCATACTTACAGCATCAGTTGAAGTGATAAACTCTTTTTTATATTTATTTAAATCTGTTCTTCCTTTATGTATTACACCTTTAGAATCACACATAATTAAATTTTTAATTCCAAGCTCTTTATACATAATAGAACAAGCAATAGCAGCAGCTCCAGCTCCCACAACTACAACTTTCATATCTTCTATTTTTTTATCCATCATTTCACAAGCATTCATAAGTGCAGCTGTCGTAATAATTGCCGTTCCATGTTGGTCATCATGCATAACTGGAATCTCTAGTTCTTCAACCAATCTTCTTTCAATTTCAAAACACTCAGGTGCTTTTATATCCTCAAGATTAATTCCACCAAAAGTAGGAGAAATAGCCTTTACAACAGCACAAAATTTATCAATATCTTTTTCATCAACTTCAATATCAAAAGCATCAACAGCTGCAAATTTTTTGAATAATACAGCCTTACCTTCCATAACAGGCTTAGATGCAAGTGCACCAATATCACCAAGACCAAGAACAGCTGTTCCATTTGAAATCACAGCAACTAAATTTCTTTTTGCTGTAAATTCATAAGCTAATTGCGGATTTTTTTCTATCTCTTCACAAGGAAAGGCAACACCAGGTGAATATGCTAGTGATAAATCTCTTTGAGTTTCCAATCTAGTTGTTGTAGCAATTGCAACTTTTCCTGGATTTGGAACTCTGTGATACTCTAATGCTTCTTCTTTTGTAACTTTAGTAGTCATTTCTTTTCCCTTTAGTTTATTATTTCATTATAAAATTCGCAAAATAGTAACGAAAAGAAACTTAAATAGATAAATTTTTACGAATTAATGTTCATATTTAAAAATTTTAAGCAAGTTATGTAAAATTTATGTAAGTTTTTTATCAACTAATACTTATTACTCCTGCAAATCTCCCTGTTTTAGAATTTTTTCTAAAAGAAAAATATGGTTCATGTGAGCATTTTGTACAAATATTTGAAACATTTATATGTCTAATTCCCACTTCTTCTAAAAGCTTAATATTAATTCCTTGTAAATCAATATTTTTTCCTATACAAAATTTTTCTCCAAAAGATGTTTTTACAATAGCTAATAATTCATCACTTACTTCATAACAACAAGAGTGAATGGATGGTCCAAAAATTACTTTTATATTATTTGTATTACAACCTAATTCATTTATCATTTTATTTGCTGTAATTTGTGCGATTTTTAAAAAAGTTGAGTTTCTTCCTGCATGAACAGCTGCAATTACACCTTGGATTTCATCAAAAAATAAGATAGGAATACAATCAGCCACCATTACCATTAAAGGAAGATTTTTTTCTTTTGTAATAATTCCATCACAATTTTCAATAATTTTTGGTGAATTTTTATCTACTATTTGAACATTATTTCCATGAACTTGATTCATATAAACTAAATCTTCATCTTTATATTCCATTATATTTGCTACTGTTTGTCTATTTTTATCAACATTTTGTTTTAAATCATCTGCTAAATATGATAAATTTCCATCTTCTGTTGTACTAAAGTAATATTTAACTTGATTCATAATTTCTCTTTTATTAGGTTTTGATATAATTTAGCAAAATTTTAATGATTTATTGGTTAAGGATAGGTATGAATAGATTTGATAACGTAGCACACGACTGGGAAGCTAAGACTTCAAGAGTACAAATAGCAAAATCAAGCGTTGATAATATAAAAGAAATAGTAGATTTAAAACCTAATTTTAAAATCTTAGATTATGGCTGTGGAACAGGACTTATAGGTTTTGGATTAAGTAATGAAACAAATACAGTTCTTGGAATGGATTATTCAAGTGGAATGGTTGAAAAGTTTAATGAAAAAGCAAAAGAGCTAAATTTTACAAATATAAGTGCAATCAAACACGATATAAATAAAGAAGATTTACCAAAAAAAGAGTTTGATTTAATAGCAATTTCAATGACACTTCATCATATAAAAGATACAAATATGTTTGTAAAAAAAGCAAAAAGTGCATTAAAAGATGGTGGATATTTGTGTATAAATGACCTTGTAAGCGAAGATGGAACATTTCATAGTGAACATAAAAATGATGGAGTTGAGCATTTTGGATATGATAAAGATGAACTTTGTAAGATTATTGAAAATAACAATTTTGAAGTAATTGAATACAAAATAGTTTATACAGATGATAGAAACAATAGCCAATACCCTATATTTCAGCTAATCGCAAAAGCTATTGCATAAAATAATATAGATATTAAAAATATAAAGGATATAAAAATGAAAGAAAATAATAATGGATTTTTAAAAAGAGCGGATGCATTTATAGCACTTGCAAACGAACAACTAAACCAAAACCTAACTCAAGGTGAAATAAGTGCATCATTTATGTATGGTTCAGCAAGATTTAGTGCGTGGATGTCTGCATCTTCTTTTGAATCAGCAGAAGATATGAAAGCTGAAAAAGATAATATAGTAGAATATTTTATGAATGAATATAAATTAGCATTAGAAGAACATTTAGACAATCACATAGCAAATTTTGATTTCTCAGAAAAATAATCTTAATTAAGGAAACAAATGTCTAATATAAAAAATAAATTTGTAATCTTTGGAAATCCAGTTGAACATTCAAAATCTCCACAAATGCATAATGCTGGATTAAAATATATTGGATTTGATGGAATTTATGAAAAACATCATTTAGAAAATGGAAATGATATAAAAAATACTTTTTTAAAAAATAATTATTTGGGAGCAAATATCACAGTTCCACACAAAGAAGATGCTTTTATAAATGCCGATGAAGTAAGAGGTTTGGCAAAAGAGATAAAAGCTGTAAATACTTACATAAATGAAAATGGTAAAATAATTGCTTATAATACAGATGCACCTGGATTTTTAAAGGCAATTGAGAGTTTTGGACTTATTAAAAATGTCTTACTTTTAGGAGCTGGTGGAACAGCAAAAGCAATCGCTCTTGCTGTAAAATCAAAAAATATAAATGTAACTGTATTAAATAGAAGTCAAGGAAAACTTGACTTTTTTAAACAACATCAAATTCCATGTTTTTCATGGGAAAATTTCAAACCTGAAATTTATGATTTAGTAGTAAATTCAACAAGTGCTGGACTAAAAGATGAATATTTACCAGCACCAAAAGAAATACTTGAACCAATACTAAAAACTGCAAAATTTGCTTTTGATTGTGTGTATGGGAAAATAACACCTTTTTTGGCCTTAGCAAAAGAGAATAACTGTGAGATAAAAGACGGCGAAGATATGCTTTTATATCAAGGCGTTTTAGCTTTTGAATACTTTACAAATACAAAAGCCAATGAAGACTTGGTGGAAGCTATGAGAAAGGGATTAAAAGTAGAATAATTTTCTTCTTTTTATCGTTCTTTTATTAAGAATTAAACTATAATTTTAATATAAATACTTAATACTAAAGAGGTTTAAAATGAAAAAAATAATAAAACTCTGTGGAACTAAGAAAAACTATATTATTTTACCTCAAAATGAAGAATTGACACAAAATCAAATCTTTATTTGTAATAAATGCAAAAGAATTACAAAAGAGAAAACTCTTGTGTGTTATCCTGAACTCAAAGATGAAAAAGATTTAAATTTTTGATTATTTTTAATCTATTTGATATAATAAGTTAATTCCTAAAATAGATATTATAAAAATTTAAACAAAAAAAGAAAGGATTATTAATTTTGAAAAAAAGAAATCATATTAAAAAAATATCAAATTATGCAATGGTTGGAGGATTAGGTTCACTTCTTATTGTAGGACTTGTTGGATGTGGTGATAGTTCAAATGATAAAAATCAACAACAAAACCAAGGTCAAAATGATGCCTTTACAAATGCTAGTCAAAAACAAGGTGCATTTGTCGTTGTAGAAGAATCAGCAGATGGTAAATACAAAATTGCAGACGAATTTCCAGCAGCTAAAACAACTATTGTTTTACGAAAACCAGATGGTAGTGAGAAAATATTATCTCAACCAGAAATAGATAAACTAGTAAAAGATGAAGAATTAAAAATTGATGCAGGAACTTCACCTCTTACAAATCCAAATGCAGAAGTAAGTAGTGGTGGAATGGGTCTTGGTGGAGTTTTATTATCTTCAATTGCAGGTGCAATGATTGGTTCTTGGATTGGAAATAAACTATTTAATAATCAAAATTTCCAAAATCAAAGACAAACTCAATACAAATCACCTCAAACATATAGTAAATCACAAAGTTCATTTTCAAAAACTCCAGCAACAACTGGAGCTAATAATTCAGGTGCTAAAAAAAGTGGTTATTTTGGTGGGAATAGTTCAACTCCTGCTTCAACTTCAAATGCAACTAAATCTACACCATCTTCAAGTTTTGGGAGTTAAATTATGAAATTAGAAAAATTAAAACCATTAGATGATGCATATTTAGAGTCAATTGGTTTTGTATGGCACACAGATAGTGACAATTCATCTTATGTTAGTGATGAAATTGTTGTAATAAATGAAAATGAAGCAAATGCTTATTATGAAGCTTGTAATGAATTATATGAAATGTTTGCCCAAGCTGGACAATATGTTATTGATAATGATTTATTTCATGAAATAAATATTCCTTTTAATCTGGTAGAAATCATAAAAGAATCTTGGGAAAATGATGTTCATTGGCATTTATATTCAAGATTTGATTTAGCAGGTGGAATTGATAATAAACCTATTAAATTAATTGAATTTAACGCTGATACGCCAACTTCACTTTTTGAAACAGCTATTATTCAATGGGCAATGTTAAAAGCAAATGGTTTAGATGAAGCTAGTCAATTTAATAATCTTTATGAAGCATTAAAAGATAACTTTAAAAGAATTATTACCCTTGATGATGATATTGAAAAGTTTGAAGAATATTATTCTAATCTTGGTTGGAAAATATTATTTTCATCAATTTCAACTTCAAGTGAAGATATAAATACTACAAAACTTTTAGAACATATTGCCTCGGAGGCTGGATTTAATACAGATTTTGAATTTATAGAAAATGTTCAATTTAGTGATGATGGGATTTTTAAAGATGATGAACTTTTTGAATTTTGGTTTAAACTAATTCCTTGGGAAAATATTGCCATTGAAGAAAGTGAACTAGCTCTTACTTTAACTGAAATTATAAAAGAAAAAAAAGCAATTATTTTTAATCCTGCATATACTTTGATGTTCCAATCAAAAGGTTTTATGAAAATTTTATGGGATTTATATCCAAATCATCCCCTACTTTTAGAAACTTCTTTTGAACCTTTACTAGGAAAATATGTAGAAAAAAGATGTTTCGGAAGAGAAGGTGCTAATACTAAAATTATAAATAGTGATGGAAGTATTGATGAACAAACTGATGGGATTTATGAAGGTCATAAAGCAATTTTTCAAGAATATGTAGAATTCCCAAGAGATTCAAATGGAAACTATTATCAAGCTGGAGTATTTTTTGCCTATGAAGCTTGTGGATTAGGATTCAGACGCGGTGGAAAAATATTAAATAATATGTCAAAATTCGTGGGTCACATCATAAAATAATAAAAAAGGCTTATTGTAATAGCAATAAGCCAACTTACATATAAAAATCATTACACAAAAAACATACAATTTATTGAAATAATATAAAAAATTTAAATTAAAAAGAGAATAATGAAAATATTAATATTAATAAGTATCATTTGTGTAAGTTTATTTAGTTGGGATTTTAACTACAATGAACTTACCGAAAATGAAACAAAACTAACAGAAAAACTTATAAAAATTGGAGAACCACATGGTTTAGGACTTGAACTTGCTGCAATTGGAATAATTGAGACAAGATTAGGAAAATATGAATCAAACAATAACTATATTTGTGGAATACATCAAATTAATACAAAAATAGCCATGAAAAGAGTTGGAAGTAATGGAGATAAAAGTAAATTTTGTAATGAAATAAATAAAAATAAAAATCTTAGCTCAATTCTTGCATTAAATGAATTAATTTATTGGAAAAAATACACGAGAAATAATATGAAAAAAATGATTATAAATTACAACTCAGGATTTGAAAAATCTAGCCATAGTGATGAATACTTGAGAAGATTTATGATTGTTTATAAAGAGTTGAAAAAAGAAAAAGTATTACATGGATGATTTTAAAATAAAAAAGAAGCAAATACTTCTTTTTTATTAGGTAAACCAATAAGCCGCGTTTTGTTTTTAAGACAATAATTTATCTAGCTACTAAATTACTTTAGTAGTCTTGCGAAGACCAAAATGTGAAGTAAATACCTAGTCTTCTTGCTGCAGGTTGGGTTTACAAAGCACTTAAGATTACTCAAAAGTCTGGTAGGCTCTTACCCCACCGTTTCACCATCACCGAAAAATCGGCTGTCTATTCTCTGTTGCACTATCCCTTAGGTTACCCCAGCCATTATTTAAATGGAACCATACTTCACAGCAGCCCGGACTTTCCTCTTGATTTTACTCAAGCTATTGTCTGGTTTACCTAGTGCGTATTATAGCTATAATTTCTTAAAATCTATTTTCTAATAACATCGTAGTTCTCTGGCACTACAAATTTGAAAATTTCATCTGATATTTCACCATTTTGAACTACATTTGAAAATTTAATTTCAACATCATTTTCAAGTTTATCTTTATATTTAATATAATTAATCTTATCATCATTTTTTGAAGTTTTAATCAAATAATCTACATCTTCAATCTTTGTAATATAACTATTGTCATTTACTTTTTTTGAATTATTTAAAAGTTTGATAATATTTATCTCACTTTCTAATTGAGTAAAAATTGCTTGTTCAAGTTCTGGCTCATCAACAATTGCGAAATTATCATTTATATATACATTTTTTACAACTGGTGTTTTATACTTCCATAAAATTTTTCCACTTTTTTTAATAAAAACTTCACCCTTATATTCAATCTTATTTTGAGAACTTGATGTGATTAATTGGGAAAAGCTAGCTTTAAAACTGTCTAAATCTTTAATATCATTTGAAGCTATACAAGACAAACAAAATAGTGTTGTAACAATTATTAACTTATAAAACATATTTTAACCTTTTTTTTTATATAATCTTAGCGATTATAACGAAAAGGAACTAATTTTATGTTAAATGTTTTTTCAAAAATTTTTGGTACAAGAAACGATAGAGAAGTAAAACAATATAGAAAAAAAGTTCAAGAGATAACTGCTCTTGAAAGTCAGTATGAAAATTTAAGTGATGAAGAGTTACAAAGTGAATTTAATAAGTTAAAAGAACTTGTACAAAAAGAAGAAAAATCATTAAATGATGTATTAATGCAATCTTTTGCAATTACTAGAGAAGCTAGTAAAAGAGTTTTAAATATGAGACCTTATGATGTGCAATTAATTGGTGCAATGGTTTTACATGAGGGAAGAATTGCAGAGATGAAAACAGGTGAAGGGAAAACACTTGTTGGTTCTTTAGCCGTGGCTTTAAATGCACTTAGTGGAAATGGTGTTCATGTTGTTACAGTAAATGATTATTTAGCTTCTAGAGATGCAAATGAATTAAAACCTTTATATAACTTTTTAGGATTTAGTGTAGGTGCTGTTATTGGTGGATTAAAAAATGACCAAGAAAGACGAGAACAATATGCTTGTGATATTACCTATGGAACTAACAATGAATTTGGATTTGATTATCTAAGAGATAATATGAACTATGATATTAGTGAAAAAGTTCAAAGAGAACATAATTTCGTTATTGTAGATGAAGTTGACTCTATTTTAATTGATGAAGCAAGAACTCCTTTGATTATTTCAGGACCAACAAATCATAAAAACTCAAACTATGTAAGAGCAAATGAAATTGCTTTGAAATTAGAAAGAGGTCAATTAATTGAACCTAAGAGTGCTTCAGATAAGCCAACTACAACTGGTGATTTTATAGTTGATGAAAAAAATAAAGCTGTACTTTTAACAGAACAAGGTCATGAAAATGCTGAAAATTTATTTGGTGTAGATAATCTTTATTCTATTGAAAATGCAATGCTTTCTCATAGTTTAGATCAAGCTTTAAAAGCAAACTTCATTTTTGAAAAAGATGTTGATTATGTTATAAAAGATAATACAGTAATAATTGTTGATGAATTTACAGGAAGACTTAGTGAAGGAAGAAGATTTTCAGAAGGATTACACCAAGCTTTAGAAGCAAAAGAAGGTGTTGCAATTCAAGATGAATCACAAACTTTAGCTGATATTACTTTTCAAAATTATTTTAGAATGTATAAAAAATTAGCTGGTATGACGGGAACTGCTCAAACAGAAGCTACAGAGTTTGCCGAAATTTATAGATTAGATGTTGTATCAATTCCAACAAATGTTCCTGTTCAAAGAATGGATAAAAATGACTTAATTTATAAAAGTGAAAAAGAAAAATTTGAAGCTGTTTGTAATAGAATCAAACAATTACATGAAAAAGGGCAACCAGTTCTTGTAGGAACTGCTTCGATTGAGAAATCGGAAAAATTACATGCTATTCTAGTTCATAAAAAAATTCCTCATACTGTTTTAAATGCAAAACAACATGAAAAAGAGGGAAAAATTATTGCTGATGCTGGACAAAAAGGTGCTGTTACAATTGCTACAAATATGGCTGGACGTGGAGTTGATATTAAATTAACTCAAGAAATACTTGACCTTGGTGGATTAGCAATTATTGGAACAGAAAGACACGAAAGTAGAAGAATTGACAATCAGTTAAGAGGAAGAGCTGGACGACAAGGAGATGTGGGAGAATCACAATTTTATTTATCTTTAGAAGATAATCTTTTAAGAATATTTGGAAGTGATAAAATTAAGGGAATTATGGAAAGATTAGGTATTGAAGAAGGTGAACATATCGAATCTAGAATGGTTACAAGAGCTGTTGAAAATGCTCAGAAAAAAGTGGAACAAATGCACTTTGAATCAAGAAAACATCTACTTGAATATGATGATGTTGCAAATCAACAAAGAAAAGTAATTTATTCATTTAGAAATGATTTATTAAAACCTGATTTTGATATTGAATCAAAACTTGATGAAAATATGCTTGAATATGTGCAAAACCTATTATCAATAGCAAATATTATAAAAGGAATGCCTAGTGAAGATTTTGATTATGAATTTATAAAAATAAAATTTGAAGAAGAATTAAGATTACTTGTAGATATTGAAGATATGGTAAGTAATTCATATGAAGATTTAGAAGCAAATCTAACTTCATTTTTAAAAGAAGTTTATAATAAAAAAATGTTAATGGCAGCAACTGAACAAAAAAATGAAATTGAAAGAATCCTTTATTTACAAATTTTAGATAATGCCTGGAGAGAACATTTATATGCTATGGATACTCTGAAAACAGGAATTGGGCTAAGAGGATATAATCAAAAAGACCCATTAGTTGAATATAAAAAAGAGTCTTATAATATGTTTATTGAATTAATTGCAAATATTAAAAATGAGATTATTAAAATACTATTTACGATTCAACTTCAAACTCATGAAGACAAACAAAAAGAACAAGAAGCAATCGCTAGAATGAAAGAACAAATGGAAGAAGCAACAGAACACATTACAACAAATGTTGCACAAGAGGCAGTAAGAAACAGTGATAAAAAGATTTCAAGAAATGAAACTTGTCCTTGTGGAAGTGGATTAAAGTTTAAACAATGTTGTGGAAAAAGTGGTCCTAAAATTGGTTTAGCTGCAGGAAACTAATTTGAATAAGAAATTAGTAAATTTTATTGTAAAGAAATATCTGAGATTTGATAAAAAGAATCCTTTTATTTCTATAAGTGCTATTTTAGCATTTGTTGGTGTTTCGATTGGTGTTATGGTTTTAATACTTTCTATGGCTATTATGAATGGTACAGCTAAAGAGTTTGAAAAAAAACTTTTTACGATGAATTATCCTTTAACTATTCATCCAAAATTTAGTACAATTTCTTTAGATCAGGAGTTATTAAATAGTCTTCAAAAAGAGTTCCCTCATTTAAAATTTTCTCCATTTATTTCATCACAAGCAATTATTCAAAGTGGTGAAACTATGAGTGGAGGTATGATTTTTGGAGTAATTCCTCAAAAAGAAGCATTAATTAATCCAGTTTATAAAAAAGCTTTAGGTGATTTAAATCTTGATAAATTTGATATTATTACAGGTTCTGGAATATCTGATAAACTATTTTTAAATCCTGGGACTAAAACAACTTTATACTTTACAGAATTAAATCCAACTGGCTTTTCAATGATGCCAAAAATGAAAAGATTTACCTTTGCAAATTCTTTTACATCTGGACTTAATGCCTATGATAAAGCTTATATGTATACTTCTATTGAAGCTTTACAAACTTTATTAAAAAAAGAAGAAGGTACATTTGATGGCATACATGTTCATTCAGATGATGCCTTTGCAGATATAGAAAAACTAAGAGCACATCTTGGGAATAAAGCATCTGTTGTAGGATGGTGGCAACAAAATGGTAATTTCTTTGCTGCTATGAAAATGGAAAAAACTGCTTTGTTTATTGTGTTAATGCTTATTATACTTGTGGCTTCATTGAATATTATTTCTTCTTTATTAATGACTGTAATGAGTAGAAGAAAAGAAATAGCTCTACTTTTATCAATGGGAGCAACAAGTAAAGAGATAAAATCTATCTTTTTAAGAGTTGGAACCATAATAGGATTTTCAGGAATATTAACAGGAATTGCTTTAGGTTTTATTGGTTATTGGTTATTAGATAATTTTGATATTGTAACTCTTCCAGCTGATGTTTATGGAAGTGCTAAATTACCACTTGATTTAGCAATGAGTGATTTTATTTCTATTATTATTGGTGCAGTTATTATTGTACTCGTTTCTTCTTATTATCCTGCTTCAAAAGCTACTAATATTGATGTAATTGATGTTTTAAGAAATGAATAAAATAAGCCTTTATTTTAAGGGCTTATTTATTTGATTCTTTTTGATTTTTTCTTCTTCAAGTGTATCTTTTCCTCTTATAAAATCAAAAATTATTGATGGGAAACTTAATATTCTTTTACCAATGTTCATAGGTACACTAATTGTATCTTTAGTAAGATTTGTTGATATTTCAGGATTATCTAAATTACCATTTAAATTAACTTCCGTCTCCACTCTATTATTATCACCTAATAACACATAGTTTATTACAGGAATCATTCCAACAAGTTTTGAATAGTCTTTAAAAAATATAAGTTTTAGATTAGAATCTATTCTGTAATTTTTCAAATCAACTGTTCCCCTTCCATCAAAATCAATACCATTACCAATAGTAATTAATTTTTTAACATCTAATAACTCTTTATCTTTATTATAATTAAATTCTATTGTTCCATCTACAATATTATATGCTAAAAGATTAAACCCTGAATTTGTAGCAAGCCCAACAACAGCTGGAATAGCTAATAAAGGATTTATAAGTGCAGGTGAAGTTTGGATAAATAATAAAAGGTTATTCAAGATTGTTACTCCCTGAACATTACTATTTTTAATTATAAATTTTCCATTTAAATCATTCATATAACCACTTGCATAAAACATCAAATTTCCACCACCAAAAATATGTTTACCTATAAGTGCATTTATAAACTCATCACTTACATTATTTGAAAAAATATCTATTTTTTTATCTTTTGATTCTTTAAAAGTAATACTAGTTTGTTTATAATCTAAACTAATAAACTTACTATCTTCTCTAATTCTAAGAACAAAATCATCTGCTAAAAGTTTATTTGCTTCATCATAAAATATAACTAGATTTTTACCTTTTATATCAATCTTTTTATATTTAATATTTTCAATCTTTTTACTATCAGCACTTGAATAATGTAACTCATAACCATCGGCATACAAAGAAATAGACTCTTTTTCTAACTGTAAAACTAAATCTTTATTTTTTGTTTCAATAGAAGTTATATCATTTTTTAAAGTTCCAACTAAACTCAATTTGTCAATTTTATTATTATTTTTTTTAATTGGTAAATTAAGATCTTTTACCTCTGCTTCAAAATCAATACCAGAATTTTTTATAAAAATTTTTGCATTTTCTAAATAATAAATATCTGTATCCATTTTTAATTTAGAATTTAGTAAATTTATCACTACTTCTTGTTTTAAATTACTTGTTTCTATTTTTCTATTTTCTAAAATTACATCTAAATTTTGTAAATAAATATTTAATTTGTCATCTATTTCTATTTTTATGTCTTCATCTTTTGAAGATATCTTTGTTTTCTCATCTTCTATTTTTCCATTTATTTCTAAAGAATCAATATTTTGTCCATTTTTTTGAACTGGTAAATCTAATCCTTTCACTAAGGCTTGAAAACTAATATTTTTTTCATCTTTTATTTGTAAAGCGATATTTCCTTCTTTAATAGAATTATCTTTTAAAAGTTTAGAATATGGATAAATTTTTGATAAATTGTCGATATTAACATATATTAAATCAGAAATTTTTATATTTGTTCCTAAATCTTTTAATAAAATACTCACTTCATTATTAAAATTTAAACCAATAGCTGTATTTTTATCTTTTATTTCAACAAGGCTTTCCTTATTTTTTTCTTTAATTAAAAAAGATTTTATATTAGCATCACCATATGATTTTAAAGTTTGTATATCAAGATTAAGATTAACAGTTGCATTAATCATGTCTTTATATTTAAAATCACCATTCTTAATTTTTATCAAAGAATCATCTAAAATAACTTCAGCATTTTTACTTTCAAATTCAAAATTATTTATAGCAACTTTGGCATCATTTAGGAAAAACTCTCCATAAGTAGACATATTTTTTGCTGTATCATAGGGAAATTTCATAAGTAAAGAGGCTTGTGTATTTCCACTTTTTTGTACAATAGGAAGAGTAATATTATAGGCTTTTAATATGTCTAAAATATCTTTATCTAATTTGCTATTAGTTTTTAAAAATACATCAACTTGTCCATTTTTTTCACTTGTTAAATTGTTGATTACAACAAAACTTCCATCAAGTTTTTTATCTTTAAATATAGGTTCTATTAAATTAAAATGTAATTTATTATCTTTAAAAAATATATCTAAACTTTTTGTATCTACAACATCTACATCCTTATGAAACCTAATTTTTGCATCTTTAATTTGTGCTTTACCTTGGATTGAATTTTCGATTATATGATTATTTATTAAATCATATTCTGCATATAATCCTTCAATTTTTATATCTCCTTTTACATTATCATACATCCATGACTCTGCAATATCAGGCAAATGTAAAAAGTTTTTTAGAAATTTTAAACTTTTAAAAGGTTCGCTTACTAAATAAAATTTAGCTATTTTTTTAGTCATTTCTACATTTATATTACTTTGTAAATTTTCATAATAAAAATTTCCATAATAATTTATTTTTTCATTAAAATAATCAATTTTAACTTTACCATCAAATAATAAATTCAAATCTTTTAGGTATAAAGAATATAACTCAAATACCACTTGATTCGATATTATGTCAATTTTTGAAGCAATATTTATATATTTATTATCAAGATATAAAATCTCATCATCTAAAATTATTTCAAACTCATTATCATTAATTTTTAGCTTATTTATTTTTATTTTTTGGAAGAAATTTAAAACTTTTGGAAGTATTTCTATGCTATTCTTTAACTCTTCGAAAGAACTACTTGTTGTTGTTTTCTCCGATTTATATTCGATATTATCAATAGTTAAAATAAGTTTTTTATCCATTTTAATATAGAATTGCGAAACTAAAATATTTGAAAAAGAAAAAGAGTCTATTTTTATGCCTGTATACAAAAATGAAAGAAATGAAATTATTATTAAAAAAAGAAAAAGAAAAGTAGGTTTAATCATCTTCAACATTATTGATTTTGTCCTTGTGTGTTTGATTGCAGTATTATTTTATGTAACGATGCCTATTACTTCTACTAAAATATTATTCATCCCTAAAGGCAGTACTAGTTATATTATATCATACTTAAATAAAAATGGTTTTGAGATGGGTATTGTTGATGAATTAGTTATAAAATCATTAGGTTATGTTCAAAGTGGTTGGATAGATATTAATCAAAATAAATTAACAAGAATGGATTTTATTTATAAATTAATTACTTCAAAAGCTGCACTTAAAAATATCACTTTAATTCCAGGAGAAACTTATTATATTTTTTTAAAAAAATTGGCATTAGAATTTAATTTATCAGAAGAAAAATTAATCGAATTATATAATCAATATGCATATAAAGCAGATGGAAATATTTTAGCAGAGACTTATTCTTTACCTCTTGGAATGAGAGAAGATTATATGATTTTTTATCTATTTTCTCAAACAAATAAAAAATATGAAGAATTCTCTAAAAAAATCTTTGGATATTATGATAAGAGAAAATGGTTTAATTACTTAAGTTTGGCTTCTGTAATACAAAAAGAAGCAGCAATAACAAATGAAATGCCTATTGTTTCAAGTGTTATTTATAATAGACTTAAAAAAGGTATGAAACTTCAAATGGATGGAACTTTGAATTATGGGGAGTTCTCAAATACGATAGTTACGGCTGATAGAATAAGAGATGATAACACTACTTATAATACTTATAAATTTACAGGTCTTCCAAAAGACCCCGTTTGTGCTGTAAGTTTAGAAGCTATAAAAGCGGCAATTTTTCCTGTAAAAAGTGATTATTTATATTTTGTAAGAGAAAATAAAACGGGTCTTCATAAATTTGCAGTAACTTTTGAAGCACATCAAGCTAATATAAATGCCAATGTAGGTGTTGCAAAAACTTATACAAAAGTTAAGATCGATGAAACACAAATTGATGCTGAAGCAGAAACTATTATGAAAACAGATGTTTCAAAACAGAAACCTGTGTCTATCAAAGATTTATTTAATAATGTAAATTAACAAACTTGTGAAAATTTGAAACAATCAAATTTTCACATTCAAAATATATCGAACTTTCAATTTCCTTAAATTCAAATCTAGCTATCATGTTGCTAACATTAAAATTCAAATTTAGGAAACAATATGTCAAAAATCATTTACACAAAAGTTGATGAAGCACCAGCTTTAGCAACATACTCTTTTTTACCAATCATTAAAGCATTTACAAAAAGTTCTGGTATTGAAATGGTTACAAAAGATATTTCTTTAGCTGGAAGAATTTTAGCTAACTTCCCTGAAAACTTAAAAGAAGATCAAAAAATCTCTGATGATTTAGCTGAACTTGGAGCATTAACTCAAGATCCAGCAGCTAACATTATTAAATTACCAAATGTTTCAGCATCTGTTCCTCAATTAAAAGCTGCAATTGCAGAATTACAATCAAAAGGTTACAATATCCCAAATTTTGATGCTAGTGAAGAAATTACAGCTAGATATTCAAAAATTACAGGAAGTGCAGTAAACCCAGTATTAAGAGAAGGAAACTCAGACAGACGTGCTCCAAGTGCTGTTAAAAACTATGCAAAAGCAAATCCTCATAGAATGGGTAAATGGTCAAAAGATTCTAAAACAGATGTTGCTTGTATGACTTCAGGAGATTTCTATGGTTCTGAAGTTTCAAAAACTTTTGATGCTGCAAATGATTTAAAAATCTCTTTCTTTGACAAAAATGGTGTAGAAACTGTATTAAAAGCATCTACAAAAGTTCTTACTGGTGAAATTATTGATGCAACTACATTGAGTGCAAAAGCATTACAAGAATTTTATGCACAGTCAATTGAAAGAGCTAAAAAAGAAGATGTATTATTATCTCTACATTTAAAAGCTACAATGATGAAAAACTCTGATCCAATTATGTTTGGATTTGCTGTAAAAGTTTATTTTAAAGATTTAATTGCTAAACATTCAGCTTTATTTGATGAAATGGGTGTAAATTTCAACAATGGTTTAGGTGATTTATACGCAAAACTAGACTCTTTAGATGCTGCTAAAAAAGCTGAAATTTTAGCTGATATTACTGCAGTTTATGCTGTTCAACCAAGACTTGCAATGGTTAACTCTGCTAAAGGTATCACAAACTTACATGTACCATCAGATGTTATTATTGATGCTTCTATGCCTGCGATGATTAAAGGTGGTGGGAAAATGTGGAATGCACAAGATAAAGAAGAAGATACAATTGCAATGATTCCAGATAGAGCATACGCAGGAAGTTTCAAAGCTGTAATTGATGATTGTAAAGAACATGGAGCATTAGATGTTACAACTATTGGAACTGTTCCAAATGTTGGATTAATGGCTCAAAAAGCTGAAGAGTATGGTTCACATGACAAAACTTTCCAAGCTAAAGCTGATGGTCAAATCAAAGTTATTGATAAAGATGGAAATGCTGTATTTACTTTTGATGTAGAAAACGGTGATATTTTCAGAATGTGTCAAACTAAAGATGCTCCAATCCAAGACTGGATTAAATTAGCAGTTTCAAGAGCTAGATTATCTAATACTCCTGCAATTTTCTGGTTAGACTCAAAAAGAGCTCATGATGCTCAAATGATTGCAAAAGTAAATAAATACTTACCAACTCACGATACAGCTGGTTTAGATATTTCAATCATGGCTCCAATTGAAGCTACATTAAAATCTTTAGAAAGAATGAGAAAAGGTCTTGATACTATTTCTGTAACTGGAAATATTTTAAGAGATTATAACACTGACCTATTCCCAATTTTAGAACTTGGAACATCTGCAAAAATGTTATCAATTGTTCCATTAATGCAAGGTGGAGGATTATTTGAAACAGGTGCTGGGGGATCTGCTCCTAAACACGTTGAGCAATTTTCACAAGAGTCTTATTTAAGATGGGATTCATTAGGTGAATTTATGGCATTAGCTGCTTCTTTTGATCACTTAGCAAATACTCAAAATAATCCAAAAGCAAAAGTTTTGGCTGATACTTTAGATAAAGCAACAGGAACTTTCCTTTTAAATGACAAATCTCCAGCTAGAAAAATAGGAGAAATTGATAATAGAGGTTCTCACTTCTTCTTAGCTATGTATTGGGCGCAAGAATTAGCTGCTCAAAA
>Ga0172378_10000415_pt1 | contig 36873 bp, 30 predicted proteins | sample GrowelOW332metaG_FD_119755 | JGI IMG/M metagenome (GOLD analysis project Ga0172378, IMG submission 119755) | Groundwater microbial communities from an aquifer near a municipal landfill in Southern Ontario, Canada - Pumphouse #3_1 metaG | ecosystem: Environmental > Aquatic > Deep subsurface >...
AGATTCAATGGGTAATATTCAATGGAATCGTTGTTATGGTGGAAGTGAAAAAGAAGGTTTATTAGATATTCTAGAAGTAAGCGACGGTTATTTAGCTGCATGTCAGAGTGGCTCCAATGATGGCGTTTTTAAACTGAGTGATGCTCAGTATGCAATCGCAGCACAAGCAATGAGTTATGAATGGAGTTGTGTTGAGGAAAACGACATAGTTCTGTTTAAAATTACAGATACATTGATAAATGGTATAAGTAACAATATTCTTACTAACTTAGTTAAAGCCTATCCAAGTCCTGCTCAACAAGTCATTAATTTTGATAATGCTGGACCATTCCCAATTACAATGTCAATTATAGATCCGTTAGGAGTAAAAAAGGATGAACTTCTTTTGACTCCTGGCTCAAATTCATTTCAACTAATCAATTATTGTCCAGGTATGTATATCTACCAATATAATACAAGAGGACAAATATTCACTGGAAAATTTATCGTTTATTAAATAGCATCTTTAACCGACCAAACTCTCTCATTATGAAAAAACTTTACTTTTTATTGTTTGCCATTTTGTTCTCTCTTCTTTTAAACGCACAACCATATATTCCATTTCCAACTGACCATTCCCAGTGGAATAATGTAAGCACATGGTATGATGGAGGTCAATGGGGTACTTACACTTCATCGAATTATCAATATATTATGGATGGTGATACTATTATAAATAGTATTGGATATAAAAAAATGTACGCAGCATATGGTGAGGAAGTGTCTGAATATATAGGGGCATTAAGGGAAGACACCGAAAAAAATATTTATTTTTTTCCGGGTATACAGAGCTTCAATTATGTTAATTTCCCAAGTGATTCATCAGAATATTTATTATATACATTCAATAACCTTGATGTTGGAACCGTTTTATCCATTAATAATCATAATAACATTACAGTGGTGCAAATCGACTCTGTTTTATTAGGTGAAACGTATCATAAAAGGTATTACTTAACCAATACTGCTATGTTCGGTGAGTATTGGATCGAAGGTGTAGGTAGTGATCAGGAGTTATTTTCTGCATATTCTTCGGAATTTGAATGGGACCTATTTACCCTTTGCTTTAAACCCGATTCCCTGAATACATATTATATCAATTCACCGGATGGACAGGATTGGTGTATTTTTAATGTTGGCACAAATGATCTTGAGATTTCAAATTTTAGCATTTATCCAAATCCTTCAAGTGAAAGTATTAAAATATCTGGTGAAATGGATGGCAATTCCAGATACCTGGTTTCAGATATTTCAGGAAAAATAATATTGCAAAGCAATTTAGAAAATGACTTTCAGATATCAACTACCAAACTGGCATCAGGAGTTTATTCTATTACTATAATTTCTGATAATAAAATATACTCTGCTAAGTTTATTAAATTATAAAAGCCCAAATCAGTAGAAGAAGGTAAATTCCGAAGCAACCCACTTCTCAGATGCCGTTGACAAACGCATCTGGACAAAATATTCTACCCGCCTCTTCCGCTTGATTATATCGGCCGGCCTTATCATGGTCATCAATCAAGACATTTCTATGCTAAATAATTAGATGATTGACACTTTAGCAGTGGGGTAATCACAACCCAAGACTTTTATCAGATGGTGAAAAATTGATATTGATGTTGTTAAAAACGCAATATTATCTAAATGGAGCAATGGGCAGGTGAAGGTCAATAAAGAGTATAAATAGACAAATGTATGGGAGAGCCGGATTTGAAGTTCTCAGTTAGAAAGATGTGCTATGTAGAACTGGCTAATTCACCGAAATTGACGGAGAACCTTCGTATCTGCCTTCAATGTGACTTTAAATTGACTTCATTTTAACTTTAATTAGACTTCATCTTTACATCCTTCGTATTTCAATCGTAATTTAAACGTAGTTCAAACGTAGTTCAACCGTAGTTCAACCGTAAATTTGCGTATGAAGTGCGTATATAGTCCGTGTTAAGTCCGTATTAACTCACTACGGAACTCATAGCGGGCGTAGCTTAGAAGGGTGGTTTTGTATGTTTTGACGTATTTTAGCATTTTTATCTGGTTTTGAGCGTAACTTTGCAGTATTAAAACTTGTCAATCATGAATATCTCAGTGGAAATATCGTATTACCCGCTTAATGAAATCTATAAGAAACCGATTAAAGCTTTTATTGCTTCGCTCAATGGAAACAGCAACCTTGTGGTTCGCTCCAATAAGATGTCGACCCAGGTTTTTGGTGAGTATGACGAGGTGATGGGAACGATTAACACCTGCATGAAAAATGCCTTCGAGCTGCCTCATTCAGTGTTCGTTATGAAGTTTATAAATGCTGATTTGCGCGGTTAGTCTTTATGGATTTCTTTGAACTGTTTTATAATAATCTGGTCAACACCGGACTGGTTGAGTATATTGCTGTGTTGGCCGGTATAACCAGTGTGTGGTTTGAAAAGCGTGAGAACATTCTGGTGTATCCTGTGGGTATTGTGAATGTACTTTTATACGTATATATCTGTTTCAATGCCAGGTTGTATGCTGATTCAGGTATTAATTTGTTCTATTTTGTTGTGAGCGTTTTCGGTTGGTACAACTGGTCGAGGAAAAAATCCGGTTCCAACGAAAAACTGCATATAAGCATCAATACTCTTAAACAGAAAATCCTTTATTTTTTAATTACTGTGGTGGCATTTGCGGTGATTGTATCGGTGTTAATGATCTTCAACCGTAATGATCAGGAGTATGTATCGTCGTACGTGCCCTGGATAGATGCGGGCGTTTCAGCAGTTTGCCTGATGGGTATGTGGCTGTGTGCGCTCAAACGGGTTGATAACTGGTACTATTATATTATTGGCAACGCGGTCTCCATACCGATGTATATCAGCAAAGGACTCGTATTCACAAGTTTCCAATACCTGGTGTTCCTCACCCTGTCAATCATGGGGCTTATAGAATGGAAAAAGAAATGGGAAAAGGCCAACCGCACCGTATAGCCATTACGGGACCTGAATCAACAGGCAAAACGGTTTTGTGCCGTCAACTGGCAGCGTATTTTCATGAGCCATGGGTGCCGGAGTATTCCAGAGAGTATTTGAATTCACTTTCAGGTAAAAGAGAATATGGTTATGATGACATTCTCGCCATTGCCAGGGGGCAATATAACAGGGAGACGGCTATGTTGCAGCAGGCTAATGAAATGCTGTTCTGTGATACCGATTTCATGGTGACCCATATATGGGGACTGGTGAAATATGGGAAGTCGCATGAATGGATCAGGCGCATGGCGAAGGAGAAACCGTATGATTATACCCTGCTTTGTGATATTGACCTGCCTTGGGAGTATGACCCACTGAGAGAGAATCCCGGTGACAGGTCGCCATTGTTTCACATTTATGTGGAACAACTGACCCTGTATAAAATTCCTTTTTCCATTGTGAGCGGAACAGGGGAGGAGCGACTCCGGAATGCTGTTCAACATCTCTATCGACAAGGCATTGGTAAGGTTACCGGGTAATTCATTCAGGAGGATTACTTTGTCCTTTTTTGATTAAAAATTCATCAAAGATGCCTATCTTTGAACGCTTCAGTATCATGACAGAACAAAACCATAAAAACATACTTTTCCTTCCGTGTTGGTATCCATCACAATCAGATGCCATGCTGGGTCTGTTTGTGCAGAACCATGCCAGGACAGCCGTTGAAGCAGGATACCGGGTAGCGGTAGCTTATGCCGCACCTGCCCGGAAAAGCCTGGCACCGCGGTTTGAACCTTCAATGGTTAAAAAAGGCGATTTGTGCGAGGTGGTGGTTTATTTTAACTCCCATCAATGGCTATCCTCTTTATGGAAGCTGATGGCATGGCTAAAGGCAATCAGAATAGCGGTGAGAGAGCATGGCAAACCTGATTTGATTCATGCACACGTGCTCACCAGGGTGGTATTTATGGCATGGATGTTTTCAAAATGGTACAGCGTGCCTTATTTAATTACTGAACACTGGTCGAGATACTTTCCTGAAAATTTGCAATACAAGGGTTTCGTCAGGAAGAGGGTTACTCAGTTTCTGGTATCGCATGCCGGTATGGTTACCACGGTTTCAAAGCGCTTAGCAGATGCCATGCATCGGGGAGGATTGATCTTTGATCCGGTTATTTTACCTAATGTGATAGATACCCACATTTTTAATGTGAAGCCTCATGATCATCCGCTGTTTCGTTATATCAATATATCCTGCTTTGATGAAAAGTCGAAGAACCTTCATTTGCTTTTGGATGCTGCTGCTTTACTTTGGGAACAACAGAAGGATTTTGAACTGGTGTTGGCAGGCGACGGGGTTGACAGAAAAGCCATTGAGGCGTATGCTCTATCCATAGGGGCAGCGTATCCCATAACTTTTACGGGAGAACTGAGCCGCGAAGAAATGGCACATTGCCTGCAACAGGCTGACTGTTTGGTGCTGAGCAGCAATTATGAAACCTTCGGTATCGTGGTGTTTGAGGCTCTGGCTTGCGGGGTGCCGGTGGTGGTTACGGAAGTGGCTGATTTGAAAGAATTCATCACTGATGATTTGGGCCTGGTAGTCCCGGTGGGCAATACTCAGGCTATGGCTGATGCAATGAGGAAGATGTATTTGCTGAAGGATCATTTTAAGCCTTCAATACTACGGAACAGGGTGATGAATTTCTGTAGTAAAGATTCAGTTGCATCTGCGTTACATCAAATATATAAACAACTTATAAAATAGGCCTATGACGGTACATGATTATTCCGGAGGATTAAAATTTGCGGTGATGCTTAACTCCATAAAGGTCCAGAAATGGCAGTATGAAGTGATAGAATCCCTCCTTAAAGTTCAGGGAGTAGAGCCTGTATTAATCATTCTTCGTGATCATGAAGCCGTTACTAAAGTTCCTTTATGGCAAAAGCTGATACATTATCCATGGCATCAAGTATTATTTAAAAAGTATTATCAATTGATTTTCAGGCCTGAATCATTCAAACCTAAAGTATTAGATGAGCTTTTAAAGGATCTGCCTGTCATTAAATGCCGGTATCTGAAAAAACGGACGAGTGAGTATTTTCAGGATCAGGATATTGATGCCATCGTACAGTATAAACCTGATTTTATTCTGAAATTCGGATTTGGAATTATCAAGGGTGATATCTTGACCTGCGCTCCATTAGGGGTGTGGTCTTTTCATCATAGTGATGAGCAGAAGTATCGTGGGGTACCGCCTGCCTTTTGGGAAATCATCAATAATGATTTTAAAACCGGCGCCATTTTGCAGCGACTCACTAAAAAGCTTGACAGTGGGATTATACTCAGGAAAGGTCTTTTCAAAACCATCAACCATTCATGGAAAGCCAACTTAGATCAGGCTATCAGCTACTCCATAAACTGGCCTGCCGATGTGTGCCGTGAAATCCTGGCTCAACATACTTTCCCTGATCAGCCTGAAGGGGTTGATACCCTGGCGCCCTTAATGAAAACACCCGGTAATACTACATTTTTGCTCTTCCTGCTAAAGCTGTTCTTTAATAAAATGGGGTTTCATCTGAATGAAATTTTCAGGTGTGAGATCTGGCAAACCGGTGTTATTAAAGCACGTACTGCTGATATTCTGGGTGGTTTGCAATATGTAATTGAACCTGATGAAACAGATTGGTTGTCGGCAAAAGACAGGAATAGCTATTTTGCCGATGGATTCGCGATCAGGGAACATGACAGGCTGTTATTGTTCTTTGAAAACTATAATTACAGAAACAGGAAAGGTAACATCTCGGTATCATGGTTCAATGAACGCGAAAATACTTTCAGCGCACCTGTAAGCAGTCTGGAGGAACCATGGCATTTATCATACCCATTCATGTTTAAGTCAGGTAACGATTTCTATTGCCTGCCTGAGAGTAAGTCTCACGGCAGCCTCGAGTTATACCGGCTGGAGCCTTCCACCCTTAAAATGACCAGGGTGCGTACCCTGATTGAAGGCATTGAAGCTGTGGATCCTACGCTGGTTTTTCATCAAAACCACTGGTACTTGTTCTTTATGTCGGGCGATGCCACCAATGTAGAATTACAGATATGGCATGCTGAAACGCTGGAGGGTCCTTTTGTTCCTCATGCCCTGAATCCGGTTAAGTCAAATGTAGGCAATGCACGCCCTGCAGGTCCTTTGTTCTTTTTAGACCGGAAGCTGTACCGTCCTGCGCAGGATTGTTCCCGTACTTATGGAGGCAGAATCATCATAAACGAAGTAAAAATACTAACAGAAGATTCGTTTTTGGAGATGGCTGTGGGGGTGCTGGATCCGCCAAAGGGTTTTGAAGGTATTCATAACTTGTCGTTTGCAGGGGATTATATGTATTTTGACTGCAAGAAAATGGCTTTTTCAAGCGCAAACTTCTTTTACCAATTAAAGCGTAAGTTCGGATTGGCCCGGAAAACTGCATGATACGCAACCTGTTATCCACCACGGCTTCCCGTATGTTGATTGCTATCATCAACCTGGCGATAGTATGGATGAGTGCCCGCTATCTGGGCGCTTCAGCCATGGGATCCATATCACTGATCATTTTAGGTATTAGTATTATTCAGATCATCACTGCAGTGCTGGCAGGCAGTTCCATTGTTTACCAGGCATCACGCCACCCGGTGGCTGATTTGCTGACTATTGCATGGTTGTGGATACTGATAGCCGGAATTCCGGTGTGGTTGTTCCTTTCACTGGCAGACCTTATACCCCGTGAGTTCACTTTTGATGTGCTGATACTCTCCATTCTGGGAGGCATCATTACCGTTAATCAAAATGTTTTACTGGGTAAGGAAAGGGTCAACGCATATAATGGTATGGCTGTGCTTCAGTCGATTATGGTATTGTTGTCCCTTTTTCTGTTGCTGGTGGCGGGCAAATGGATGGATGTAAGAGCTTATGTGACGGCCCAATATATCAGTATGGGGAGTTGTGCCATGATAGGCACCCTGATGATTTTGCCCCCGATAAAGAGTTTCAGGATACCGACTATGGCTCTGGTAAAGGAAGCAGCCGGTTTTGGCGGATACCTTCAGGCTGCCAGCTTAATGCAGTTATTCAATTACAGGCTGAGTTACTATATCATTGAAAAATACTTCGACAGGGCCACACTGGGTGTGTTCTCTGTAGGGGTGCAGATTGCCGAGAGTGTATGGATTGTTGCCAAGAGTATGGCCGTGCTTCAGTATTCACGTATTTCAAACAGTCGTAATCATCCATATTCTATCAGGCTCACCGTTAACTTCTTGAAATTTACCGGTTTAGTTACTTCCATTCTGATTGGGATCATATTGCTGCTGCCGCAGGAGTTCTTTGTATGGATATTCCGCAGTGATTTCAGTCATATCACGCAGGTGATTGCCAGCCTGTCGGTAGGGATACTGGCTTTAGCACTCTCACTGATGTTCAGTCATTACTTTTCAGGTACCGGGCAACCCGTGCACAACACCATCTCATCAGGTATCGGGTTGATATTTACGGTAATCCTGGGTTTTACTTTGATTCCGCGTTTCGGATTAACAGGTGCAGGGATCACTGCTTCTCTTTCATACCTGGCGGGTATGCTCTACCAACTCCTTGTTTTCAAAAAGACTACCCGAGTCATGTGGATGGATTTTGTGCCCGCGAAAAAGGATGTTTTGCTGATGACTTCCGAAATAAAAGAAATGCTGAAAACGGAGAGATCTTAATAAGTATTAATAAAGAGCTAAGGCTGAGCTGTACAACATGCACAGAACCCTATACGCGGGGAAAAAGGCACGATTATTGTGTACCAAATTCCCGCACACGGTGCAATAATTGCTTATATTTACCCATATTTTTTGTGAATAAAAAGAGAGCGCATGATGCATAAATGGATGATAACAGTATTGCTTTTAGTTTTGAGCGTTTTGGCTCGGGGACAGAACATAGACTGGGGAACTCCTGAAAAGCATTGTGCTTCAAATGAAGAGAAGAAGTTGTACCAATTAATCACCGCGTACAGGGATTCCAATAAGTTGCCGAAGGTTGAATTTTCTCGTTCACTTTCGTATGTGGCAAGAGTTCACGCGATGGATTTGTCGTTACATCGGCCTGATTTTGGAGGATGTAATCCACATAGCTGGTCTGATAAGGGTAAATGGAAATCCTGCTGTTATGCACAGGATGAGAATCGTGTGGCTTGTATGACCATGAAACCCAAAGAGTTGACCGGATACAAGTTCAAGGCATGGGAAATTGTGTACTCCGGTGGTGAAGAAGCCAAAGCGGATGATGCTTTTAATTTATGGAAGGATATTGGCCTTTTTAACGACTATTTGCTCAATACCGGCAAGTGGACCAAACGCTGGATGGCGGTTGGGGTTGGTGTATATGGTGATTATGCCTGTGTGTGGTTTGGTGAAGGGGCTGATGCGGCAAGTGCTTTGAGAGACTGTGACGCAGGTACAACAAAATCGGCCCCAATATCAGGCGTAACTGATAGAACTCAGGATAGTACGAACGATATAGATAGAATGGTAGTAGACCGCAGCAGCCCAAATGGAGAAGTAAGAATTTCATCGGCCGATTCCTTGCAAAGTCCGGAGGTGATTGTAATGGAAAAAGAGGTGACTGCCTGGTATTATATCATCATTGCAGGAGTTAATTCACTTGAGAAAGCTGATGCCTTAGTAAGGGAACTTAAAGAGGGTGGTTATAAGAATGCCATGTACCTGCCGGGTAAATCAAATTTCAGAATTTCAACGGGTTATTATCCTGATGAGGATACCGCTTATAAGGAACTGGAGAAGGTAAGGGAACAATTTCCTGATGCCTGGGTGTTAAAGCCTGTTGATAAATAATGATAATTTTTGATTTTCAGCACGGTCAGATCAGGATTCTTTCGAGTATATTTGTACCCGTATGGAAGATTTAGACTACACGCCCAGCAATCCGGGGCAATATTCCGATGATTCAGTAAGAACACTCGACTGGAAAGAGCATATCCGCTTGAGGCCGGGGATGTATATTGGTAAGTTGGGTGACGGCTCTTCGCAGGACGATGGTATTTACGTTCTGATAAAAGAGACTATTGATAATTCAATTGATGAGTTCGTGATGGGCAATGGCCGTACTATTGAAGTAGCCATTAAAGATCAAAAAGTAACCATCAGGGATTATGGACGGGGCATGCCATTGGGTAAGGTGGTTGATTGTGTTTCAAAAATAAATACCGGTGCTAAGTATGATTCAAAGGTATTTAAGAAAACCGTTGGATTAAACGGGGTAGGTATCAAAGCGGTAAATGCGCTCTCCAGTTATTTCCTCGTTCAGAGTATTCGTGAAGGGAAGACTAAGATTGTTGAGTTTGAACGTGGTAATATCATTAATGACCAACCTGAGCAGCCTTGTTCGCTCAGAAGCGGTACCCTGATCAGCTTTATTCCTGATGAGGAACTGTTTGGTAAATATCATTTTATTGCTGAGTATATTGAGCAGGTATTATGGAACTATGTGTTCCTGAACAATGGCCTTACCATCTGGTTTAATGGCACCAGAATGCAGGCCAAGAATGGACTGGTTGATTTGCTGCAACGAAATATTAATGGTAATCCTATTGTTTATCCTATTATCCAAATAAAGGAAGAAGACTTTGAATGTGCCTTTAGCCATACCAGTCGACAGTACGGTGAAGAATACTATTCATTTGTTAACGGACAGAATACCACGCAGGGAGGAACCCACCAGGCTGCTTTTCGTGAAGCATTGATAAAGACTATTCGTGATTTTTATAAGAAGGACTTTGATCCGAGTGACATCAGGCAATGCCTGGTAGCTTCCATCAGTATCAAAATTCAGGAGCCGATGTTTGAGTCGCAAACAAAGACCAAGTTAGGCTCCCTGTTGATGGAACCCGGAGGACAGACTGTAAGGAATTACATTGGTGATGTTCTGAAAAAGCAGTTGGATAACTACCTGCACATGAATAGTGATGTTTCAGAAGCACTTTTGCGTAAGATTATGCAAAGTGAAAAGGAACGCAAGGAGTTTGCCAATATTAAAAAGCTCGCCAAGGATAGTGTTAAGAAAGTAAGCCTGCACAACAAGAAGTTGCGTGATTGCCGTATACACTATAACAGCAATGATGATAAGAGACTGGAGGCTACCTTGTTTATTACTGAAGGTGATTCGGCCAGCGGTTCTATCACTAAATCAAGAGATGTAAATACTCAGGCCGTATTCAGCTTAAAAGGTAAACCGTTGAATAGTTATGGGTTAAGCAAAAGAGTGGTTTATGAAAATGATGAATTTAACCTGTTGCAATCAGCCCTTAATATTGAGGAAGGTATAGAGAACCTGCGTTATAATTATATCGTGATTGCTACCGATGCTGATGTTGACGGTATGCATATCAGGTTATTGCTGCTTACCTTTTTCCTGCAGTTTTATCCTGACGTAGTGAAGTCAGGACATGTTTATATTTTGCAAACGCCTCTGTTCAGAGTACGTAATAAAAAGAAGACTTCCTACTGCTACTCGGATGAAGAACGGATCAATGCAATTGACGAACTGGGTCCTAATCCCGAGATCACTCGTTTTAAAGGGTTGGGGGAAATATCGCCTGATGAATTTAAGTATTTTATCGGTGGATCCATGCGGCTTGATCCTGTTATACTGCGTAAAACAGCCGAGATAGCTGAAGTGCTTTCGTTCTATATGGGTAAAAATACCCCGCAGCGGCAAGAATTTATTATTGATAACCTGCGCATGGAAGAAGACCTGGTAGAGGAGAAAATAATATTGACCGAGAGAAACACTTCAGTAAAAGGAAAGGCTTTGGAAGAAGGAAAAGCTTTAGAAGAAGGAAACGCTGTAGAAGAGCGTGTGGAAGAGGTTGCTGAATAATAAGAGAAGTAACTCGCAAAATCAGTCTATCTTTTTGAAAGCTTTGCCCAGATATTGAATGATATCACTTGCTATTAAAGATGGTTGCGACCATTTGCGTGCAGCTATATCACCTGCCTTTCCATGAAGCCAAACGCCTAATATACAAGCTTCTTTAGGAGAATAACCTGATGACAACAACCCGAGCAATATTCCGGTGAGTACATCACCACTGCCTCCTGTTGCCATTCCCGGATTGCCGGTAGGATTAAAATACAAACTTCCGTCAGGGCAGGCTACCGTTGAGTAAGCCCCCTTTAATATCACATAAAGCTGAAAGCGAGTGGCAAAAGCCTGAAGTATTTCGAGGCGGTTATACTGATTATCTACTTTGCTTGTTAATCGTTCAAACTCTTTGGGATGCGGAGTCAGGATGGTGCCGGGCCGCATAAATGGCAACCAGGTTTTGTTCTCAGCAAGGATATTCAGGGCATCGGCATCCATGATCAGAGGTCGCCTTGCTTCCTGTATTAACAACTTAAGCTGCTTAACAGATTCATCGTGCATACCCAACCCGGGTCCTATAGCCATGGCCCGATAAGGGGAGAGGTCAGGCAGAGCGCTAAAATGAGTGTCTGATTCGTCAATGCTTACCATGGCTTCAGGCAGAGCGCTTTGCATGGAGTCCATCGCACAGAGTGGAATATGAGCGGTTACTAATCCTGCACCGGCACGTAAACAGGCTTTGGCAGCCATAATGGCAGCACCTGTTTTGCCCAGGCTTCCTGCTATCAACAGGGCATGTCCGAAAGTACCTTTATGATCAAATTTGTGCCTGGGACGATAAATATCCTTGCAATCCTGTTGAGTGGTCAGGTAATAGTTTGTGTTGCAGTGTTTGATAAATTCTTCATCCAGCCCGATATCCAGAAGCACCCATTCACCCACATAAGTTTCATTTTCAGGTATAAAGAAAGCCAGCTTGGGTAATTGGAACGATAAGGTATAATCAGCACGGATAATGGCTCCTTTGGAGTCGTTTGACTGATTGACAAATAAGCCGGATGGGATATCCACAGAAACGATAAATGCGTCGCTCTCATTGACCTGTTTTATGATGCCGGCTAAAAAACCGGTAACAGGTTTGTTGAGTCCGGAGCCTAACAGTGCGTCAATGAATACATCACCCTTTTCCACTTCAGGCAGAGACTCATTTTCAAAAACTTCAGTAACTACCAGTCCCGGGATATTAGCAATTTTTTTGAAATTCTCAAGGTTATCGGCTGAAGCCTGCTGAGCGTGTTTGATATAGAAAACCTCAACATTAAGGCCTTTGTTATGCAGTATACGGGCCATGGCCAAGCCATCACCCCCATTATTACCCATGCCGCAAAGTACTTTGTAGTTTTTATACACAGCAGCGTATTCACTCAGCCATTGCGTGCATGCCCGGGCAGCCCGCTCCATCAGGTCAATGGATTTTATGGGTTCATGAGCAATAGTATAAGCATCAGCTTCTCTGATCTTTTCAACGGGGAGTATGTTAAGTGCACACATGTTTATTTCAGATTCCGGTGGTATTCAAATTTCCTAAACTAATGGTAACGATCTTCTTTTGGCTCGAATCATCATTGTTAACCAGGGTAAGGCTTACCTGTAAATGCAGGTTGTAAATGTTCAGATCACTCTCCTTGACATTGATTTTTCCTATTTTAAGTATATCTGAATTAATAATTCCCTGGTGACGACTGGCGTCATGACCAAATATTTGGTCCTCCTTGCCTGTTAATAAAGTCAGGTCATAGTCGGTACTGAAATCGTAGATGTTTGCAATATCATCAATAGTGATGATTTGAAGGTTTTCAATACCGTCAATATTAACGGTAAACCAACGATGGACATGATCATCGATCAGGCAGCGGTTGAGGCTGTCGCTCGACAGGATACGACTGTTGTTGATGATAGCTCTGCCGTAGTAATTATCGCAGTATTTATAAACTTTGTCGTAGGTAATGGCATAACGGGTACTTAATCCGCCAATAATTTTTCGTAACCTGGGGAAGAAATGAAAGGCATTGTAAATGCGCAGTACAATGGCATAATTGCAGGCAAACAAGAGTGAATGAAGGGGATTGTCGAAAATAAGGAAACCTCCGTCGCCGGTACTGATAAATGATTTTTCAATGCGCTCCCTGGTGTATTTCTGAAAGATAAAAGGATGGTTTTCAAGGCACAGGTCAATGGTGGTATTGAACATGGTTTTGAAAAGGAAGGGTATAAGCATCTGCTCGAATTCACCGTACGAGCTGTATTGATAAATGTCGAGTCCCAGAACTGACTTGTTGGTCACGGCAGCAGGGTCCATTGAATGCCTGAGTTCATGAAGTAATTCAGTTTCATCAGGAACGATATTTGTCTTTTCAAATATTACCCGGCTATCGTGCCTGAATAGTATTTCCTTTATTTTTTCGTGATCAATGGTCTTCATACTTGTATTCCTCTTATAACTTGTTTAGCAGAAATTGAGATATCAGACGTAAAACGGCAGTAAATGAACGGGTTGCCTGCCCGTTTCATGCACCAATATTTAAGCTAATGCGACTACTAAGATATAAAAAAATCTGACTGCCAAATATTCCAGGCAAGTTCAGCCTGTTTATGGAGCATACCCAACCCGTTACATACTTTAGCGCCATATTGTTTGCCGAGCGCCATGAATTGGGTTTCGGCAGGGTTGTATATCAGGTCAAACAACAGATGATTTGCGTTGAGGGCATGGTAGGGGAATAATGGAGCAGCATCAGTTTTGGGGAACATACCCAGGGGGGTGGCATTGATGATCAGCGGGGTTTGGTTGACCCGGTCAGCGGTCACCATATCATAGGATATCTGATCATCGCCTTGGGGATGGCGGCTCACGAACCTGAAGTTACAATGCAACTTTTTTAATACAAAAGCCACTGCTGCTGCCGCACCTCCGGTCCCGATGATCAATGCACCGGCAGGAATGGAGCCTCCTGCAAAGCTGATAAGCTGTTCTTCAAATGCCGGGGCATCCGTATTCCAGCCTGTTAAAGAAATCTTGTCATCTTTGCGGATTATGCTTATCGTATTTACCGCATTTATGGAAGCTGCTTCATCTGATATGCTGTCGAGAAATGGTATGACCTGTTGTTTATAAGGGATTGTGACGTTAAGTCCGCAAAGTTCAGGCAACTTTTCAATCATGGGCAGCAACTGATCCACATTCGTGATCGGGTAAAGGTCATAAGCTGCATGAATATGTTCACTTTTAAACTTTTCAGTGAAATACGCCTTTGAAAAGGAATGCCCTAAGGGATATCCTATAAGTCCATAACACTTGGTCATGTTCAAGAAGCTTAAATGAAAATTATAATCCTTCTTCTAAAAGAATATCAGCAATCATCTGGTCTTCCCTGAGGGATGGTGCATATTCAAATAAGTCGTTAATATTTGCCCCGTCAAGAGTAAGTACGAATTGCAGATGGGCAATAGCGTCTTTTGGCTTTCCTGCCAGATAGAGATAAGCAATTTTACGAACCTGTAAGGCATAATTAACCGGTTGATTTGAAATGCCGGTTTCAAGAATTTGTATCGCTTTATCGTACTCATCAAGATCGGCATACATATCAGAATAATCCAGCCATACATTCTGATCATCAGGGCCATACTTAATAGAATTCTCAAATGATTCGGCAGCCTCTTCAATAAGTCCGGCCTGTTGTTGTATTAATGCGTACGTGACGAGGTATTCAGGATTTTGAGGATCAAGTGAAACTCCCTTTTTAGCATAACGCAAGGCTGATTTGATGTCACCCAACTGTTCATAAGCAACGCCCATACCTACCCATGCATCTGTGATGTCCTTATCCATCCGGGTGGCCTTTTTAAAGTATTCAATAGCCTTTTCAAATTCCTCAAGCTTTTCATGACATTCACCAATAAAATAGTAGGTAATGGCTTCAGGTTTCTCAAATTCAAAGGTTTCTTTATAGGTATTGATAGCGGTACGATAAAGCCCCATGTTGACGAGCGAAGTGGCTTTATTATAATATGCCCATGATACTTTAGGATTAATGGCAATACAGAACTCATAGGCATCAATGGCCTTTTCATAAAGTTCAATTTCATTATATGCAATGCCAAGGTTAAACCATGCATTATGAGCGTATGGATACTTATCGAGGTACCGGTTAAGGAATTCAATACTCTTTTCATGCTGCTGCGATATCTCATAACAGAAAGCCAGTTCATTCAGGATAGGCTCATTGTCAGGTTCCAGTTCCAGAACTTTCTTGAGGTATTCAACTGCTTTGTCGTAGTTATTGAGGTTTTCATATTCAAAAGCAATGTTGGAATAGATATTGCCAAGGTCCTCATGTTCATTAATGGCCTTGTTGTATTCGCGAATAGCTTCATCATACCGGTGCAGTTTGCTGTAGATAGCGCCTTTCGTAATATAAATATCCGTATTGGTGGGGTCGATATCCTCAACCTTAGCCAGTATTTTAAGGGCTTTTTCAGCTTTATTTGACGAAACAAGTAATTGGGCCTGGCGGATGAGCAAACCGGAACTTCCGGGATACTGTTCCATGCCCATGCTTAGCACTTTCGTGGCTAGTTTAAGGTTATTTAACTCTAAATAGTGATCAGTAAGATCCTCATACTCTTCTACATCAAAGAAAAAATGCTTACCCTCCTGAAGCATCTGTTCAAAGCGCTCCAGCAAGCCATTAAGAATATTATCGTCCTCTTCGTGATCAAAAAAATCGTCCATTTCGTTACTCCATTCGTCTTTTGCAAAAATAAGCTTTTTTAGCAGACCCCTGATGCAAATAGTTGACTCAATATTTTTATCATTAAAACTTCATTTTTTTTCTGTTGTGAAGTGCAGCATTAATAGCCGGAATACCATGGTCATAAGTGCCTGTGTGTCGCTTCAGTATCATCTTTCAGGCACTGTTTGAAAGTTACGGTATAACCGATCAAAACTGTAGGAAAGATACAGCATAATAGCTAAAAATAATCACCTTTAAAATTTAGTTATTTACAATCGGCTGTTCATAAAAATCGTTTAGCGTTCAGGGTTCAGGGTTGTGCATGGAATCTTGGTTGAAGCGCTGAAATGGGTGCGGAATATTTGAATTCATTGATGATTTATAAGTATTTTTGCGCTTTACTAATTTAAATAGTATGGCACTTATCAAGAGCATATCAGGAATACGAGGAACCATTGGCGGCAAAGTGGGTGAGGGGTTAAGCCCGGTTGATATTGTGAAATTTACCAGCGCCTTTGCCTGCATGTTGCAACGGGAGCATTCCGGCAAGTTAAGGGTGGTTGTAGGGCGTGATGCACGGGTGTCAGGCTCCATGGTGAACAGTCTGGTGTGTGCTACTCTTGCCGGTATGGGTATTGATGTAGTTGACACAGGCTTGTCAACTACCCCTACAGTTGAAATGGCAGTTATTGATTTGAAATGTCATGGTGGCATTATCCTCACGGCCAGTCATAACCCATGGCAATGGAATGCGCTGAAACTCCTGAACAGTCAGGGTGAGTTTTTTAATGCCGAACAAGGTGTGGAACTGCTCCGTATTGCTGATTCAGGTGATTTTAAGTATGCTGAAATTGATTCGATAGGAACCATCACAACTGATGATACCCAAATAAGTAAACATATTGAAAAGGTGCTGGCATTGCCTTATGTAGATACTGATGCTATCAGGAATGCGAAGTTCAAAGTGGTGATTGACGGCATAAATTCAACCGGTGGGATAGTTATCCCCTTATTGTTAAAATCTTTGGGCGTAAAGCAGGTAGAGGAGCTATATTGCGAACCGACCGGCCATTTTGCCCATAACCCCGAACCATTGCCCGAAAACCTGTATGAAATATCGAAAGTAGTGGTTAAGAGTAAAGCTCACCTGGGCTTTGTGGTAGATCCTGATGTTGACAGGTTGGCCATTGTGTGTGAGGATGGTGAAATGTTTGGTGAGGAGTACACGTTGGTATCGGTTGCTGATTATATACTTTCACAAAAGGTAGGGAATACCGTTTCAAATATGTCGTCAACCAGGGCATTGAGAGATGTGACGGAAAAAGCAGGAGGTTCCTATTATGCTTCGGCAGTAGGGGAGGTGAATGTAGTAGAAAAGATGAAAGAGGTAAATGCCATTATTGGAGGTGAAGGAAATGGCGGGGTCATATTACCTGAGTTACATTATGGCAGGGATGCGCTGGCAGGAATTGCTCTTTTCCTTACCCACCTGGCCCATTCAGGCAAACGATGCTCACAGTTGCGGGCTTCCTATCCCGGTTATTTCATTTCAAAGAACAAAATACAATTGATGCCTGAAATGGATGTGGATGCTATACTTGCCGGTATTGCCGACAAATACAAGCGTCAACCGGTAAGTACTGTGGATGGAGTTAAAATAGAATTTGATAAAGAGTGGGTACATTTGCGTAAATCAAATACCGAACCTATTATCAGGATATACTCTGAAAGCGATACGGAAGGTAAAGCCAATGCCATTGCCCGTAAAATCCTTGATGATATTAAGGAAATTATCAGAAAGTAATTCTATATAAATGTTTTTTTGACTATAATTTAGTAATTTGGCAGTGTCTTTTATCGGTCACTATGGCAAAACGGAAAAGAGCCAGGAGGTACAGGAAAATAACCTTTAAGTTCACGATTCAGCAGAAACACAGGGTTGATGCATACTGTCGCAAGCATCATACGACTCCTATACACTTGTATAAGAAAGCGATCATGTTGTACCTTACCCGCAATGGTTATGGCAGTGATACTCACCTTGATCCGGTACCCGATAAGAACCAACTCACTATATTCGATTTTTTGGAGGAAGAGATTAGTCAGGAAGAACTTCTCTGAAAATGAGGTAAACGAGCCATATTCATATCAATTTCGCCAGGATTAATCAGGTGGAGCTTTAATAAAAAGCAATTGTTTAGTCCTGTATGGTCATTAAACAGTAAAGGGTATCCTGTTTTTAATAGATTTGCCCAGGGTTACTTCATCAGCAAATTCCAGATCATCACCTATGGCAATACCCCTCGATATAGCAGATATCACCTGCACATTTTTCTGAATCTTCCGGTAGATATAAAATGCGGTAGTGTCACCTTCAGTGGTTGAAGGCAAGGCCATTATGACTTCACTTATGCGGTTAGTTTCCGTTTTTTGAATGAGCGTATCCAGATGGATGTCCTGGGGGCCAATACCTTCCATTGGTGAAATGATTCCACCCAGCACGTGATACAGACCTTTATACTGACCGGTATTTTCAATAGCCATCACATCACGCACATCTTCCACAACGCAAATAATGGCAGGGTCACGTTTGTCGTCGGCACAAATATTGCACACTTCAGAGTCGGCGATATTGTGACAGATTTTACAGTATGAAATATTATTACGGAGGTTAATGATTGATTGACCAAGCAATTCAGCTCTGGAGGCGTCTTGTTTAAGTATCCATAAAGCCAACCGTAATGCAGTTCGCTTACCGATTCCGGGTAATCTGACCAGCTCAATAACGGCTTCTTCAAGTAACCGGGAAGGGTATGTGTTCATAATTTATCTGTAATTAGTTCTGGTTTTATTAATTTTGCACGCAAATATACAAAACAGTTTGCTTCAGACCAGAAAAGCGACTATAAACTAACCATCAGGAAATATACAACACAATGAATACAAGATATTTGAGTAAATTACTACTTATTGTTTCTCTTTTTATGTTTTTCTCTTCCGTTAGTGCACAGGAACAAAAAAACATAACTGATGTGAAAGGGTTGAAGCAGGGAGTGTGGGAAAAGAAGGATGATGTGGGTAATTTGGTCTACACAGGGGCATTTAAGGATGGCAAACCTGAAGGAGAATTTGTTTATTATGATTCGACCGGGAAAATGAAGGCCAAAACAGTGTTCAGTGAAAATGGTACCAGGGCATATACCACGCTTTATAAAAATGGGAAAAAAGCTTCGGAAGGATTATATATCAATGAGAAAAAACAAGGAGTCTGGAAATTCTATAATGATGAACTGGTGCTGCTTGCTGAAGAAATATATGAGAATGGCACAGCTGAAGGTATATGGAAAACCTATTACGCTAATGGTGCTCTGTTTGAGGAGATGCCCTATCAAAACGGTGTTAAGGAAGGCACCTGGAAGCAGTATTTTTATGATGGCCCTATTAAAACACATGGTACTTATATAAACGGGAAACTGGAAGGTTTGGCTACTTTTTACTATCCTGACGGAAGAATCTTCATTTCAGGTCCTTATGTTAATAACTTAAAGGATGGTGTTTGGATGCACCTCGATGAAAAAGGCGTAGCTGAAAAACGTGAAATATGGAAGAATGGGTATCTGGAAGCGGAAGAGTTTTACAACAAAGAGCAGGAACGAATGCAAAAAGAGGAGAAGTAGCCGGTTCATAAAGCAGCAGGTTCATATTTTAGGATGATCATGTTATGAGTATTACATAACACCCTGAAATGAGCAAGTGTATCACCAACCTTAAGACTTTGCATACCCAGATCGCGTCTGTAAGGAGGGGAGAGAATGATGTAATCAATATCAAACTCGCGCGTTTTTGTTAAGAACCCGGCACCACAGATTGATTTGTCATGAGCCTTAAGGGTAGTGTATAATCTTTCGCCCTGTATACAGTGAAAATAAGTTATTTCATTAAAGATAAACTCCATAGGAGCAACGATATTTAACGTGGCATGATTTTCAGGGAAATAGGTAAGGGATAACGCCCGGTTGTAATCAGGAATAAATTTACTTTTTGCGGTTTGAATATTGTAATAACTGGTGCTGACGAGGTAAAATATTGCCAGTAATAAAATCATGATTTTGGAAGGTTTCCTATAAATCCAGTTGGCAAGGCCCGGCATATTATTTATTAATTTGTCGAGAATCAGGGTCATGAAGAATACAAAGAAGGGAAAATATATCAGGATATACTGTCTTGATTTCTGAGTAAAAACCAAAGCCACAAACAGCCAGAGCAAGAAAGTATATTGGAGCATGATACGATGGTTTATTTTCAGGTATTTGAAACCTCCTGTAAGCAGCGTAAAAAATAACAGGCTAAAACCAATGATACTCGGATTGTGAAAGAATCGCATATGCTCTTTCAACAAGTTGTTGGCCATATAAGCCATAATATTTGAGGTGCTTGAATCATTGCCTAATACAGATTGGAAAAGCTGGTTTTTCCAGAAAAGAAACCCATATTCACTATTAAAGTCGTAGAAATATAAACTCAGTCCGATGATTACTCCAAGGGAATATGGAATTATGTGGTTCCATTTTCTGTTCCAAAGTAATAATATGCCACCTGCAAGAACCACGGCGACACCGTTAAGGTGCGCTACAACGCATAATCCTCCCAATATACCCGTTATTAGTGTAACATGCCAGGTTGTCCGTTTGCTGTTGATAGTTATTTCCAAAAGATACCAAGAGATAAAGACGAGAAACATGATGATGATTTCAGGCCGAAACAAAAAGGAAAACTTGAAAGTATAGTGAAAAGTAAAAATAAGAAAAGAGGCTATTATAAACTGCCTATGGTTAAGCGCTTTTTTCCATCGTACCATAATGTAATAAAAGGCAGCTAAAAACAGGATAAAAAAGACCAGGCTGACGGCTTTGAGTGAATAAACAGAAAAACCCAGGGTGTTAATAAACACTACACCAAGTAACGTCATAAGCTTGTGATGAATCAATACCCTGTCCTCTTGGAAGTCCCATCCACGCATCAATTCGGAGTGAACATGTCCGTCTTTTGCCATAAAGTATGCATGTTCTCCTAACCAGGCATCATCAATATCAACTTCGCGGCCAAACAGGCTAAATATATACAGGCCCAATTGAATGCAGAGTAGAGAGAATAGTATGCGGTAAAAATATTTAACTTTCATCATTCCTAATTCCGGATATCACTTTTAACTTATTCACCCTTCAATTTTGACCTGCAAAAACATTGCAAAAATAGGCTATTTATCTTTCTTTTAGTGTGAAAGTAAATATCAGTGGAATTTTGGACCTTCATTTTTGTGAACATATCGTGAAATACCTGGTGTAATAGTTAAAGGGGTTTAGTATCTTTGCATTCAACAAAACGACTTAACATGATACAAAGAATCCAATCTGTTTACCTGGCTATTGCAGGTATTGCACTCATCGTTCTTTATTTTTTGCCGGTTGCCTCATTCCTGTCCGAGCTTTCATATTTGGAGTTCTATATTACCCATCTTGATTCACTCACCCCCGGGGTAGTGCCGTTGATCAAAAACACACTGATCCTGCCACTGGGAGTTTTTAACGGGTTTATTATACTTGCAACTTTTATGTCGATATTCTTTTATCAGAAACGTACTATGCAATTGAAGATTGTAAGGCTTTCAATTTTGATGAACCTGATTCTGATAAGTTTGATATTTTTTGTTTATAGCCCTCTTATTGGTCGATCAATAGGTACAGAAGCCGATTATTCCAACGGGTATGGAATGTATATGACCCTGATTTCATTGATTATGCTTGTTCTGGCAAACAGGGGAATTATTAAAGATGAAAAACTAGTGCGCTCAGCCGACAGGTTGCGTTAACATCTATTCAACATGCCCCCGGTCATCACCGGGGGAGTACAAAAATTCACCACAATGACTCTGCCCGTATTCTGTTATTACCGGGGGGCTTGATCATACCTGTAACTTTTATGTTCCCTTACGAACTTTTTTCTGTAATTTACAGTATTTAATTTACACGCTCATCCTTAGGCTCCCCCACCATAAATGGAAGTTTAAAACAGGGAACCTTAAGCTCCAAATGGTGCAGGAATCATTCATTGACGATAAGAATCCTTAAGTGATGGTAGTCTGTTTATAAGCTCCAAATGGTCAAAGCAACGTCTGTAATTCGACTATAAATATCAGAATAAGTTAAAGTTAATATTTCTCTGAAAATATTTCATTTAAAGCACATAAATGAATACTTTGGCATTATTATTGCAATGATAATAATACAATTAAATGGAATATTAGTCATAAAATAATTGAATATTTATAGGATTTATAGCAGTATATAAGTTTGTTTCAACAGCCATTGGGAAGTTGAAGTTTAAGAGTTCATTGACATGTTGTATATAATTTAATGGTCTTTGTGAAAATGGTCATTAAAACAGAATTACAGACTGAAGGTCAAAAAAAAAGACCTGCTTGTGATCAGGGCAGGTCTTTACTTTGATTTTCATAGAATAGCATTCGTGAACTCAATATTTCCTTCCATCCCGTTCAATCTCCAGGATTTCAAGGTCGCGAATGTTTTGATCATCAATCATGAACTTCATGGCAGTAATGACCAGATGTGGGCCGGAATGACCTGCTGCACCGGGGTTCAGATGCAGCAGGTTCATTTTAGGGTCATTTATGACTTTAAGGATGTGTGAATGTCCGGAAATAAATAATCCGGGTTTATGCTCCATGATTAATTGCCGAGCTTCTTTAGCGTATCTGCCGGGGTATCCCCCTATGTGGATCATTAATACCTTAACATTTTCACACATAAAAAGCTGATACAGGGGATAAAAGCCTCTGATATCCTGCCCGTCAATATTGCCATACACTGCTTTTAATGGTTTGAGAGCAGCAATGGACCTGGCAGTTTCCATATTCCCGATATCACCCGCGTGCCATATTTCATCGCACTGGGCAAGGAAATTTGAAACCCTTGGGTGTAAGGAAGAATGGGTATCTGAAATCAATCCGATAGTCTTCATAAATCAGAGTCGCTCCGGCTGAATTTACCTGTAAGTTCATTCAGTACATCTTTATGAACCATATATGTCATCATCTTTAACTTGACGTAGTCTTCACGGAAGAAGTAATAACCGAAGTTTTTATTTATCTCAGGACCACCGGTACGGGAACCTGCCCCGGAGTCTTTCAAAAGAAACCAGGTAACCCCATCTTTTTCCAGATAGCCTACTAAATGCAATCCATGATCATCAGTAGTTGTACCATTGCTGAACCTGAACTGACGGGCGCATTCATCTATATTGGCTGATGGGATATCGAACGAAGGTACTAATGCAGCATTGGCTTCCCTGGCCAGGAAACCTGCTTCAGATACATCACCTGCAAGACTGACTGTTTTACCTTGCTTCAGGGTTTTCTTTAATATTTTCATGAAGTCATCGAGCGGAACGTTATAATATGATGAGTCATTCCACCAGTTATCAGGTACATCAAACCTGACCTGTTTCCAATAAGGTTCCTGCATATAGGACAATACACAAACATAATCATCAGGGTTTATCCTTGCTACATCTTTCAGGTATTGAAGGGGTGTGTATTCCTTATTATTGACCTTAACGCTTTGAGGCGGTTCACCCATATAATAGTTCAGGATGCTTTTAACCGTATTAACTACCGTGGTTTCATCCCAGTTATTAGTCTGTTTCACTGAGTTGAGGCAGGACTGAATTTCATTGAACATTTTATCATGTGATTGAAATACTTGTCCGGGCTTTAATCCTGAATAGGCACAATAAGGCAGAGCACCATATTTCTTCATGATTTTGGTAACGGCATTCATTTCAGAGCCTTCGCCAATATAGACCTCGCCTCTGGACCTGACAAATTGTTCGGTACGTTCCAGGTATTCGCAATAAACGGTATACATTTCCGACAATTTAATTTCCTGACGGCTTAATCGGAATATTTCGGACTCCAGGAAAGAAGTTGCCGAATAGCTCCAGCAGGTACTGGTATTTCCTTGTGAAACAGGAGCATTATGAAACAACGTTTTAAAGTCGGAAACGTTATCAGGAATATCAATACCGGTAGGATCCATTTTAAAGGTACCGACTTTTTTAACAGGCTGTTTTTTCTGTTCAAAACTTTCGATTCCTTTAAGAATGGAGTTTTGATAATAACCCGGTTCATAATAGCGAAAAGTCCCCTTGTCAGCTTGCTTTACCTGGGCAAAAAGGGGCGTTGATATCACCACTATTGCAATGGCTGCCATGCATTTATTCATGTTACTGATTTTAAAAATAACCTGCTCCTGTAAAAACAGGTGGCAGGTTATTAAGATGTTAGTACTTATAAAATTTCAATATTATTTTTGCCTGTTATCTTTTCACAGTAATGACATTGCAGCTTCAGATCGTCCTTGTCAATAACATCGAAACGGGTGGTTATCTGTTGATGATTTGTGATACAGTTTGGGTTCACACACTTAACGAATTGTTCAATAGTATCAGGAATTTCGACTTGATGTTTACTGACCACTTCATAATTTTTGATCACAATCAGGGTAGCAGTAGGAGCAATCAAAGCGATTCTGTTAGCATCTCTTTTTTCGAAGAACAGGTTGGAAGCTTTAATGATTCCTTTGCTGCCAAACTTCTTACTATCAAAGTTAAAGCCAATAGTAACAGGCAGTTCAGTTTGATCAAGTTTAAGCATTTTCACTACTCTGAATACACTTTTAGCAGGGATATGATCAATTACGGTACCGTTTTCAATAGCAGATACCTTTAATTCTTTTCTGTTTATACTTTCCATTTTCAGATATTTTACTTATTTAACACCAATAATAGTAGCCAAAAGTGCCTGACGCACATACACACCGTTTAAAGCCTGTTGGAAATAATAGGCATAGTCGGTTTTGTCAACATCTTCACTGATTTCATTCACCCTGGGCAGAGGATGAAGAATACGCATATTGTTTTTGCAGTTGGTAAGCATACTGGCTGAGAGGATATAAGCATTCTTGACTTTTTCATATTCTATAGGATCAGAGAAACGTTCACGCTGAATACGGGTCATATAGATGATATCGGCAGTTTCCATTACATCGGCCAGGTCAGTATACTGGAAGTATTCAAGGTTGTTGCTTTTAATGTGCATTTTAACATAACTGGGCAGCTTAAGTTCAGTAGGTGAAACCAGGTGGAAGGTGGTATTGAAGTTGCATAATGCCATTACCAGTGAATGGACCGTACGCCCATATTTAAGATCACCTACGAAAGCAATATTCAATCCATCAAGTTTGCCTTGTGTTTTACGGATCGAATAGAGATCGAGCAGGCATTGTGTGGGGTGTTGGTTTCCACCATCACCGGCATTGATGATGGGCACTTTAGATACCTCACTTGCAAAGCGGGCACTACCTTCACGAGGGTGACGCATTACAATGATATCGCAGTAATTGGAAACAGTCATGATAGTATCTTTTAGCGATTCACCTTTTGAAACACTTGAGCTTGCCACATCAGAGAAGCCTATTACTTTAGCTCCCAAGCGTGAAGCGGCACTTTCAAAGCTTAATCTTGTACGTGTTGAGGGCTCAAAAAACAGGGTGGCAACCACATGCTTTTCAAGAAGAGGTTGCTTAGGGTTCGCTTCGAACTCTTCGGCCAGATCGAGTATCTTCAGATACTCTTCTTTCGTGTAATCATTAATTGATACCAGACTTCGGTTTTTCATGTTGTATTTTATTTTATTATGGTTTCGTTTGCAAAATTACTATTCCTGAAAACACTAATTATAAATATTGCGCTTAAAAAAAGGCTGTTTCAGAAGAAACAGCCTTTTTAAAAAAATGATTTAAACAATTATCCTTCCGGATGATAATGGTAACGGAAAGATGACTATTTGATTATGCGGAAATCTTATTTTCCCCAGAGGATTGTTTAACCTCAAATAATTTGTCCGCATTTGTTGATTTTTTAACGTAACGATGCTGTCATTGCTGGCAGCTTCTGTTACTACTTTTTAAAATTATATTTTTTAACAAAAGCATCCAGTACTTCAGTCAGGTTTGGAGATCCAATTTCCTGAAGTTCGTATTCAACTTTAACAATAGGTTTGTTAATCTTAACAATCCTGGTTAAGTCAATAGGTGTTGCAATCACTACGGTATCACATTCTACATTGGCAATAGTCTTTTCAAGATCTTTGACCTGTTCTTCACCATAACCCATTGCAGGAAGTAATGTGCCGATGTTTTTGTAGATATTAAATGTTTCAGAAAGTTTACCGGTAGTATACGGACGAGGGTCAACGAGTTCTGCTGCACCGAATTTGAGGGCTGCAACTACTCCTGCACCAATCTTCATTTCACCGTGGGTAAGGGTTGGTCCGTCTTCAACAACCAATACTTTCTTACCGCGGATAAGTTCAGGCTTATCAACTGTTAACGGAGAAGCAGCATCAATGATGATGGCATTCGGGTTAATTCTGGCAAGGTTCGCGCGAACGGTGTTGATGTTCTCTAATGAAGCACTGTCAATCTTGTTGATAACGATAACATCAGACATACGGGCTACCACTTCACCGGGATAATAACCCACTTCAGCACCGGGGCGTAATGGGTCAGCTACACCAATCATTAAGTCTGGTTTATAGAACGGGAAGTCGTTATTGCCACCATCCCACAGGATAATATCACATCCATCAGGATCTTTTTCGGCAGCGCGAACGATAGCTTCATAGTCAACACCTGAATAGATGACGTTGCCACGAACTACATGAGGTTCGTACTCTTCCATTTCTTCAATCGTGCATTGATGCTTCTTCAGGTCAGCGATGGTAGCAAAACGTTGTACCTTCTGAGCATTCAGGTCGCCATAAGGCATTGGATGACGGATAGCTACAACTTTAAGACCTTTCTCCATTAATATCTCGATGATACGACGGCTGGTTTGGCTTTTGCCACAGCCTGTACGAGTAGCACCGACAGCGATCAATGGTTTAGTACTCTTGATCATGGTATCACGCGGACCGAGTAAAATAAAATTAGCGCCGGCAGCATTAACAATGGAACTGATGTTCATAAGCCTTGGGTAAGGAACATCGCTGTATGCGAAGACGCAATCGTCAACTTTTAAATCTTTAATGAGTTTGGGCAGATCATCCTGAGCATAAATAGGAATACCCTGGGGATATAAATCGGCACCAGCCAATTCTTTTGGGTATTTACGGCCATAAATGTCCGGGATTTGAGCTGCAGTAAAGGCAACAACATTATAATTTTCGTTTCCACGGTAATAAGTGTTGAAGTTGTGGAAATCCCTTCCGGCAGCTCCGATGATTAATACATTTTTTTTCATTGGTTTTTAATAATTTAAATGAGTGAAATAGAATAATATTTCAGCTCTTTCACGGGCCCGGGCAGATGGGGATTCTGCGATGAACCATTACCGGCAATCTGCCGCAAAAAAACCACTGCAAATATATACGTTTAGAAACCAAAAGCAAGAAACTGTTAGTATATTTTTCATAAATTTTAGCCTAATTTTGTAGCCTATTTACATTCAATTTTATGATTCAAGACCTACTTACATTCAAAGCCATTGAGGCGATGGTTCAATTATTCGGTAAAGAACCTGATAAAGAGATTATTACTATTCAGCGAACCATCACTAATTTCCGTGAACAGGGTGACTTTTCATTGGTTGTATTCCCTTTGCTTAAAATTTCAAGGAAACCACCGGAAGAGACTGCTCGCCTGATTGGGGAGAAGATGATAGAAAGCACTCCTGAATTAGAGAGCTATTCTGTTATTAAAGGATTCCTGAATCTTAAAGTGAAGTCTTCATACTGGATAGAGTTTATTAAAAATCACCATAACCATGAAAACTTTGGAATCGCAAAACCGGGGAACCAGGCTCCTGTGGTAGTTGAGTTTTCATCACCTAATACGAATAAACCACTGCACCTGGGACATGTACGAAATAACCTCCTGGGTTATTCTGTTGCCCGAATTCTTCAGGCTGACGGTAAAAATGTGGTGAAGGTGAACCTGGTAAATGACCGGGGAATACACATATGCAAGTCAATGCTTGCCTGGAAGATGTACGGGAATGATGCTTCACCTGAGTCAACAGGTAAAAAGGGTGATAAGCTGGTAGGTGACTTTTATGTATTGTTTGATAAGAAGCTTAAAGAAGAAATATCTGCTTTAAAAGCTCGTGGCATGAGTGATGAGGAAGCCCTGAATCAATCCACTCTGATGGCTGCAGCTCACCAACTGCTTGTTAAATGGGAGAACCATGATGATGAAACTCGTGAATTGTGGAAGATGATGAATGGTTGGGTGTATAAAGGATTTGATGTAACCTATCATCGGCTTGGCGTTGAGTTTGATAAAACATATTACGAGTCAGAGACCTATTTATTGGGTAAATCTATTGTGAATGAAGGTCTGCAAAAAGGAGTTTTGTATCGTAAGGACGATAACTCGGTTTGGATAGATTTAACTACTCATGGTTTGGATGAAAAGTTATTGCTGAGAGCCGATGGCACTTCGGTATATATGACACAGGATTTGGGGACCGCACAGCTCAGGTATGACGATTATTGTCCTTCAGATCTTATCTACGTTGTTGGCAACGAACAAAACTATCACTTTGATGTATTGAAGCTGGTATTGAAGAAGCTGGGTAAAGAATGGGCTGACAGGATATTCCATTTGTCGTACGGTATGGTAGAACTACCTGAAGGAAAGATGAAATCACGTGAAGGAACCGTAGTTGATGCGGATGACCTGATGGATGAAATGATTGCTACTGCCAGGGAAATGACGATTGAACTTGGTAAGATAGAGGACTTTGAAAGTGAAGAAGCAAATGAGCTTTACCGAATAGTTGGAATGGGAGCGCTTAAGTATTTTATTCTTAAGGTTGATCCTAAGAAAAACATGATGTTTAATCCCAGTGAAAGTATTGATTTTAATGGTAATACAGGTCCATTTATACAATATACTTACGCTCGAATAAAATCAGTACTCCGCAAAGCAGGGGAGGTGGATATTTCGTTTAATATCGATATGGAGCCTCATGCCAGGGAAATAGGGCTGATACTGAATATATATGCATTTCCTCAAATGATAAGTCAGGCATCTGCTGATTATGCTCCTTCAGTTATTGCAAATTACCTGTTTGAATTGGCCAAGGAATATAACCAGTTCTATCATGAGCTTACCATATTAAAAGAAGAGGATACCAACAAGAGAAGCCTCAGGCTTGCAATATCCATGATGACTGCTGATGTGATCAGGAATGGTATGCAACTGCTGGGTATAGAAGTGCCTGAAAGGATGTAAGTACTTATATGATGACTGCTGAAGTGATTAGGAATGGCAAGCAACTACCGGGTATAGAAGTTTCAGAAAAGATGTAAGTCCTTGAGGGGGATTGATAAGGAATAAAAAACTAAAGGCTGTCCCGGGGGAGGGAGCAGCCTTTATTAATCAGGTTAAGAGGGTTGTATATGAAAAGAATGCTTCATATACTATATAGACAATAAATTAAGCTTTTACCCTAATAAAAGTTTAAAAAAATTCAAATGGTTGAAAATAAAAAAACTGCACCTTAGTATAGATGCAGTTTTTTTATCAGATCAGTTTCCTGATTTATTTGATACTAACCTTGCTGGTCATAACACCTTCGTTAGTGGTTAAACGAAGCATATATAACCCGGTTGGTACATTAGAAACATTGATTGAATAATCAGTGCTGTTAACGTTTGATTGTAAAACAACCTGTCCGTTTGTATTGATAAGGCTCAAGCTAATGATTTTGGATTTACCATTAATATTAAGCATATCATTTGCCGGATTAGGATAAATGCGGAATTGATCAGCAACATTCATATTATGGGTGCCGGTTGAAAAAGTAATAGAAATATCATCAACCATGAACATAAACTTGTCGTTTGATACGCACTGGATAGCTACATAAGCTTGCTGTCCGGTATAAGCAGAGAGATCGTATTCAACATTAGTCCATGCATCAGCAGGAGCTTCAATAGGACCAGCAACTAATTGGAAACTTGCAGGACTCATGTCGGTAGTAGATACCAGTACATTATATTCTTCAAGGCCATATTTATCAGTGTAAGATTTTACCCACATGCTAATTTTAGCGTCATCACCAAGCAATAATTTCGGTGAAATGAGGTAATCATTATTTGGAGGAGTCTGTGATGCCATGCAAACACCTAAGCGTTCACCACCATGAGTTTCCATGCCTGAAATGGGAGGAGTAGTTGTAAGCGGGTTAAACACGATAAATGCCATAGGTTCACCAGCATGCGGGAATGTAACATCTTGTATTCCCCAGGTAACACTACCATCTACATCAAGGTTAGTCCATGGATCAATGCTAAGGGTGAAATCTGCATAAGGTTCAAAATCCAGAATCAGGTTGTTACCACCTTGTGTAGCAACGGTTAAAGATACAGGGATTTCAATAATTGGAGTAGCACTGTTATTAGCGATTACGATTGATGATGTGTATTCATTAGCCACAAGAGAAGTGGCATCAAGAGTAACCGTTACTAAAGTAGTTTCGCCTGCTGCGGTTGTACCGGCAGCCTGGTCAACGCTTAACCATGCAGGAGTGTCAGTAAGAGTGATAGTCCAGGTAAGGTCAGCATCCCCATGGTTGATAATTGATAACGGAGCAGTAACAACCTGGTCAGGTTGGGTAGTCTCAGCAATCTGTGAAGGATCAGTACTAATTTGTGGGCCCGGGGCAACGCCTAAAGAGCCAATCATACGGTACATACCACCGTTGTTTGCATCCGTATTAAATGAACCTGCATAACCGCAAGTGCTGCTGGCATAGTCACCGCCAAGGAATTGAATATGGTCAGTAGCAGGGAACATAGTCCAGGTAGAGCCTGCATCTAAGCTGTAAGAAATGCCGGTTGCTCCGGTTGCAGCGCCTGTACTTAAATAAGTTCCATTACTGCCAGGGACTGACATCAGGTCATTCGTAAGGAATGGGCCTGTCGGGGTAATGTTTTCCCATGTTGCACCTCCATCACTGGTACGGCAAAGTTTAACAGGAGTTTGTGTCTGAGCGACCAATCCGTGCATAGGATCAGTAAATGAAATAGCGTTAATGCCACCATTGGAAACAGGGGTAATATTAGTACTGGATATTCTCCATGTGAAACCACGGTCGTCAGAGATGTAGACTTTACCTTTATTTGAACCAAACATAATGGTGTTTTCACCGGTTGCTTCAATAACAGAAGTCCATCCACCTTCACCAGAAGCAGCCGTACCACCGGTAATGTTTGCCTTAGGAACGCGTTGCCATGTAGTACCGCCATCTACAGTAGTATAAATTTCAAAGTAACCATCTTTCACGTCACCATGACACATACCTTCCTGTTCATTCCAGAAGTAGACGTTATTGGCAAAAGAAGTTGAGCCTTGCAATGCACCAGGAAGCTGTTGCCATGTTAAACCGTGGTTAGATGTTTTATAAATTCCACAAGTATTGTCTTGATTACCCACTCCATTATAAAGAGTAACATATGCAATTTCACCATTCAGGGCGCAGATATTACCTAATCCATAAGTAGTACCACCCTTTACCTGACCGGTAGTCCATGTTTCACCACCATTATTAGTCAGGGTGAATTCATTGATAGTTGTACTTTTTGCTGCTCCATCATAAGCGGTAGCCCATGCTACTTGTTCATCAACAGCATGCATGTATTGAATACCTCTTGATGCAGCAGTAAAATGAGTATTCTGTGCGATCCAGGCGGTTGCATTATTGCCAGGATAGCAGCCAATAATAGCGGCATTGTTTTCATTGAAGTTACTTCCACCAGGGTTCAGCGCACCGATGGCAAAATAGCCGTTGTATGAGCCTGACCATCCCCAGTTAAAATGGAATTTATTATCGCTTAATCTATAACCATCACAAATAAAAGCGTGCCCTCCGGCAGAACTAGAACCTGAATAATAAATTGGGTGTGAAGCATCCAGATCAGCCCTTAATAAAGCATACCAATCATCAATTAAAGTGTAGTCTTCCTGTGCTATCCGATGACATGCCGTATTATAGTTAAAATAATTGATCATTGCGAAAGGTACATCTTCACTAAATGCACCTGATCCGTCAGTACCGTACGACATATTTACAGCTACACCGCAATGATACATCAATTTTGCAACTTCAGCATTAGCAGTTGTAACCTTAGCTGGCATAGCTGCATAATCATAAGTGGCAGCAGCGAAATTGGCTGTCTGAACACCGTATGCAGGATCAGTGTACGTGTGATAACCAACGCCGTTTACAGGCCATTGGTTGTATTTCATGATAACAGCCATAGTAGTTGCAACACAACCTGTGTATGTATGACCACAGGCACCGTAACCGGCTCCGGCATCAGCAGGACAAAGTGTATTATAATAGCAGCCCTGATCCCAGGTGGTAGTTACCAATGGAGCAACATCTAACATGGAACGTTCCATGTTATTATTCAGAATATTATCCCATAAAGGACGGGTTGTATTATTACTGAGTTTGCTATTACTGATTTCAGAAATAGCGCGGCTATAATCTTCAAACCATGCTTTAGCAGAAGGGTTATATGCATCAGGGTCAACATTGCCTTCATGCGAGTAACCTAAAACAGGAATAGAAGCATCATCGGCAGCAACTATTACAAAACCGCCAGATTTAAAAGTATAAGTGTAGAAGGTAACCACACCATTATAAGTAGTTTCAAACACGTTCGCAACAGTGTAGTCGCTAATGTTTGATGGAGCAAAGTGAGCATATTGGTTTACAGCAATTTGCTCAGTTACTTTCTTATCTACAGGATTTGCCATTACAGCAATCGTAAACAGAGAAAGTGCCAGTGTAATGAATTTTCTCATCATTAAATTGTTTTTGTTAATTATTGGATTGTTAAGGGATAATTTATTCAGTATAAAAAGCAAAAATAGAAAATTATTAATAAGGAGGTGAGCGCTTGAAAAGAAATCTCACAAAATGTTCAAGAAGCAATGAATCGTAAATCACCTGGTGATTTGATAATGATATCGGGCTTTTCAGCTATGAGTTCTTTACGGGAACCATAACCGTAGAGTACTGCACAAGATGAAATGCCGGCTTCCTTTGCGCCCCTTATGTCGTATAAACGGTCGCCAACCATGATGCTTCCGGAGGAAGCTTTTAATTTAAGCTTGTAAAGCGAATGAAGAATCAGCTCCTGCTTATCACTACGGCGGCCATCTGTTTCGCAACCTGTTATAGTTTGAAAGAGGTGTTTAAGACCAGTAGATTTAATAATCAACTTAGCATAGATTTCTGCTTTTGACGTTACCACACTGAGCAATAATCCGCTACCGGCTAAAAATTCAAGAGCTTCAGGAATGCCATCGTACAACTCATATTCATAAAGTCCTTTAGTACTATAATATTCCCTGTATTTTGTAGTTGCTTCTTCAGCAATTTCAGGTGAAAAATGAAACAGATTCATGAACGAGTCCCTCAATGGAGGGCCAATAAAAGGATTAAGATCAGATGGCCTGTCTTCAAATGGTATATGCATACTATTGAGCGAGTATTGAACTGAATTAAAAATACCTTTTTTGGAATCAATGAGTGTTCCATCAAGGTCAAAGAATACATGTTGATATTTCATAAAAGTTTTTAAGCCTGTAGGCTTCAAAGGTAACAAACAAAATTATAGAAACAAACATAAAAGGTCATGCTTGGTTACCTTGTGCCTATTCTATTTGTTGTATTTTTGCTTTCCATAAATGTTCTTCATGAATTTTAAAAACAGACTAAATAATCCAATCTTTGAAATTGTGTCGGAAGCAGCGCTTGTTACACAAACCGAAGTTTTTGTAATAGGAGGATATGTACGTGATCTGATTATTGACAGAAGCTCGAAGGACATAGATTTTGTTGTGATAGGGAATGGGATCGAGTTTGCTCAAACAGTAGCAAAACAGATAGAAGGTGTGCAAAAGGTAAGTGTGTTCAAGAATTTTGGTACTGCCATGATCCATTATCACGATATGCAAATAGAATTTGTAGGAGCCCGAAAAGAATCTTATCAATTTGATTCCCGTAAACCGGTGGTGCAGTCCGGAACTCTTATTGAGGATCAGAACCGACGGGATTTTACTATTAATGCGATGGCTATTAGTTTGAATAGTAAGGATTATGGGGAATTGATAGATCCGTTTAAAGGAACAGATGACTTACAAAAGAAGATTATAAGAACCCCTCTGGATCCTGATATTACCTTTTCAGACGATCCATTACGAATGATACGGGCTATACGGTTTGCCAGTCAATTGAATTTTACAGTTTTTGCGGCGACATTACATGCTATTTCACGAAACAAAGAACGCATTCGTATTATATCGGCTGAAAGAATAAGTGAAGAACTGAACAAAATAATCATGTCAGAAAAACCTTCTGTCGGATTTATATTATTGGACAGATCAGGCTTGTTGCCCTTGATCTTTCCTCAGCTATTTGCATTAAAAGGTATTGAAACCATTGAAGGAAAAGCCCATAAGGATAATTTTTACCATACCCTGGAAGTGCTTGATAAGATTACAAAAAAAACAGATAATTTATGGTTACGATGGGCAGCTTTGCTTCATGACATTGGCAAGCCGCCAACCAAGAAGTTTAATGCTGAAGCGGGATGGACTTTTCATGGACATGAAACCAAAGGAGCCAGGATGGTAACCCCTGTTTTCAGACTACTTAAGTTGCCACTCAATGAGAAAATGCGCTATGTTCAGAAACTCGTTTCACTGCATTTGCGTCCTATTGCTCTGACTGAAGAAGAAGTGACGGATTCAGCTATTCGTCGGTTACTTTTTGAAGCAGGAGAGGATATTGATGATCTGATGACCCTCTGCGAAGCAGATATTACTTCGAAAGATCCGCAAAAAGTAAAGCGTTATCTTAGTAACTTTGCAATAGTCAGAGCTAAGCTTAAAGAAATTGAAGAAAAGGATAACCTGCGAAACTGGCAACCTCCTGTTTCGGGAGATGAAATAATGAAAGCTTTTAACCTGAAACCGTGTAAAGAGGTAGGCATAATAAAGACTGCCATCAGAGAGGCAATTCTTGACGGACACCTTCCTAACGAGTATGATAAAGCCTATTCATACATGATAAGTGAAGGGAAGAAAATGGGTTTAACCCCTGTTGAATGAACGATGTTTTTTATTGTTTTTTTATAAAAAATAAACTAATTTTACTCTTTAAATTGAATTTAAATTCTTGGCAGTATGCATTTGTATAGATTCAGACTATTATTCGAGGAGCAGGATGACTTTCTGCGGGATTATGATATTTTGGCGTCACAAACATTCCTTGATCTGCATAATCTGATTGTTGAAACAGTGGGATTAAAAGGGAATGAACTGGCATCATTCTTTATTTGTGATCGAAACTGGCGTAAAAAAAGAGAAATTACCCTCATGGATATGCAACCTGCTGAGGAAGATAAGCCGGTATATGAGGATGAAGATGATGAGGAACAGTCACAAAGGAAAAAGAGTCTCCCTTCAATTGAGATGGGTAAAGTGAAAATAAAAGAGCTGATTGATGATCCTCATCAGCGGCTATTATATGAATACAATTTTTTGAATCCGACTGCTTTCTATATCGAATTGATGAAAATTATCAATGCTGATACTATTGAAGGTTATCCGAAATGTGTAAAGAGCCAGGGTGTAATAGCTCCTCCTCCGGATTTAATTATGCCTTTGATAACTGAAGAATCTGATGAAGTTACGTTGCCGGATGAATTCGATTCTATTACTCAGAATGATGATGATCTTATCATCGACAATTCAACTGAAATGGGAAAAGAATGGTAGCTGACGGCTCCAAAAATAAGCATTCTACTCTTATTGTTATAGCGGGACCTACTGCGGTAGGGAAGACTTCTGTGGCAGTTGAAGTAGCCCGTCATTTTAATACTGAGATTATTTCTGCTGATTCCAGGCAGTTTTATGGTGACTTGGTTATTGGTACGGCTGCTCCTTCTGCAAATATATTGCAACAGTTGAAACACCATTTTGTCGGGCATCTGAAGCTTGAGGAATATACCAATGTTTCAAAGTTTGAAAATGAGGTACTTCAATTATTGAATCAACTATTTGAAGATCATGAAGTGGTTGTCATGACAGGGGGCTCGGGATTATACATTAAAGCCGTTTGTGAAGGGATGGATGATTTGCCGGATGCTGATCATGAAATCAGGGGAATGCTCAACGCTACCTATCGCACAGGCGGATTAGCTGCTTTGCGTAGTATGCTGCTTACACTCGACCCGATATATGCCAGGCAAGTTGACATGGCTAACCCAAACAGGATAATCAGAGCATTGGAAGTTACGCTGCAAACAGGCAAACCTTATTCACAGCAAAGAAGCAATACAAAGGCTATACGAAATTTTAATATAGTAAAAGTGGCATTAAACCTCCCGCGTGAAGCTCTGCATCGGCAAATTAACAGCAGGGTTGACCAGATGATAGAGCAGGGACTGGTAGAGGAAGCCAGAAGCTTCTTTCATTTAAAGCATTTGAATTCTTTAAATACGGTTGGATACAAGGAACTTTTTGATTATTTTGATGGCAATAATACGCTTGAAGGTGCCATTGAAAAGATTAAAACTAACACCAGACGATATGCACGCAGGCAGATAACCTGGTTTAAAAAAGATCCTGAAATGCATTGGTTTCTGCCTGATCCTGAAATAGTGATTGAATGGCTGGAAAATGCCCTGAAAGAAAGAAATCAGGATAGTGATATACGCTAACAGCTAAGGCCACACGCCCGGCAAGCGCAGCCCGGTGTGGCCGGAAGGATAGTGATATACACTAACAATTAAGACCCGGTTTCCTTAAGAGCAATAAAGCCGGAATAGAATTCCGGCTTTATTGCTCTTAAGGTATAATAGATTAGTACTATTTTAGGTATTTATCAAGCCACTTAAAGAACTCTCTTTGCCAGAGAATAGCATCCTGTGGTTTTGTAACAAAGTGGCTTTCGTCAGGGAAGAAAAGGAATCGGCTTGGTATGTTATTAAGCTGAGCTACATTGAATGCCTGCATACCTTCAGTATAT
>Ga0172378_10000416_pt1 | contig 36856 bp, 26 predicted proteins | sample GrowelOW332metaG_FD_119755 | JGI IMG/M metagenome (GOLD analysis project Ga0172378, IMG submission 119755) | Groundwater microbial communities from an aquifer near a municipal landfill in Southern Ontario, Canada - Pumphouse #3_1 metaG | ecosystem: Environmental > Aquatic > Deep subsurface >...
AATAATAATAATAATAATAATAATAATAAGGTTGAAAGTCTTTTCATTTAAAGAATATTTAACAAAATAAATAATGTAATAATACAAATAGAATTAAACTATATAAAAGACGACTCATAAAAAAATATTTAAATTCTTATGTTTTTTTATTTTAATTGTTCCAGTTATGTTTATTTTTGGAGCTTGTTCAACAACTGAAACTATTACCATAAATTCAATAGTAAATGTTGAAAAAACTTCTTCAGATAATTTAGTTGATACATACACTATTACTTATTCAAATGGGACATCTTCAACATTTACTTAACCAGATGCAATGTGATAATAAATCTCATATTTTATTTCTTTTAACATATTATTTTCCCCGTTTTTTTCTCTTGTTGAAAATTGTTAAAATATTTGTTTGGCTAATTTGGAAAAAAATTCGCAACTAATTTAAAATAACATAACGACATTAACTGTTATCGCAAAATAACTGTTAATGAAAAAGATTTTATTAGTATAAGTTATTAGTATTCTAAAAGTCAAATATAATTTATTTTATATAAATATTATAATTCAAATTTAGGTTATTGACAAAAGTCATCTTTTTTTTGTTTAATTATTGAATTTTTAAACTTTTCTTTATCTTCTTTCCATAGTAAATATTTTTCTTTTTGACACACTGCACATGGTCTATAACCTGCCATTACAGCATCATATTCACTTGCAAAAAACACTCGATTACCGACATAATAACCTTTTTCAATCCATCTTAGTGCAGAAGGGCAATCAAGTTTTCCATAAATCTTTAGAGGTTTATAACCACCATAAATACCCTTTTCTTTGCTTAAATATTGTTTATTTTCTGCACTTATTAATTTATAGAATTTATCCATAATTCCTCTTTATTACTAATTATTATAATTTAATTTTAATCATTGTCAAATTTTGATTTGTGATAAATTTGTATATTTTCGATGCAATAAAATCTTTCAAATAAATTATTTCTATCTTATTTTTTTCCATTGTTTATTTCTTAATTAAACAATTTTCTTTGTTTTCTTAGCAAAAAATAATTTTTTTGTGTTATAAAAAACACCAAGTAAAATTACTTGGTGTTTCATTTGACCAATTTTTTTTAAAACCTGAAAAAATTAGAAAGTATTATTTATATTGTTAAAATTATTCATTAACAACTGGCATAACATTTCTATATTGTTTTAATCCAGTTCCTGCTGGGATAAGTTTTCCAATGATAACATTTTCCTTAAGTCCAGTGAGGTAATCAACATTTCCCTTTATTGCAGCATCTGTAAGAACTCTTGATGATTCTTGGAATGATGCAGCTGAAAGGAAGCTGTCGGTTGTGAGTGCTGCTTTTGTGATTGAGAGAAGAACTCTCTTTGAAGAAGCTGGCATTAATCCTGCTTCTAAAGCTTTAAGGTTCTCATCTTCAAGTTTGATTATGTCAACAACTTCACCTGGTAACAAGTTTGTTCCGCCTGCGTTTTCAATTTTAACTTTTTTAAGCATTTGAGAAATAATAACTTCAAGATGCTTATCGTTTATGCTAACATCGTTAGAACGATATACGGCAATAACTTCTTTCAAAAGATAATCTTGAACGCCTCTTACTCCACGGATTCTAAGGAGATCTGTTGGGTTGATTGAACCAAGTGTAAGTTGAGTTCCTGCTTCAACAGTGTCGCCATTTTTAACTTTGAGAGTAACTGGTTTTCTAGCTTCGTATGTAACATCTCCATCGCTGGATTTAACTGTCATAATGAATGCTTTTGCTTCTTCTTTAATTGTGAGTTTTCCTGAAACTTCACTAAGAAGTGCTTCACCCTTTGGACGCTTTGCTTCGAAGATTTCTTCAACACGAGGCAATCCTTTTGTGATATCGGCAGCAACAGCAACACCACCACTTTGGAAGGTTCTCATTGTGAGCTGAGTTCCCGGTTCACCGATACTCTGAGCAGCAATGATACCAACTGCTTCACCAATGCTAACAAGTTTTTGATTCGACATGTTCTTTCCATAACATTTTGCACAAACACCATGCTTACATTTGCAAGTAAGGAGTGATCTAATTGTTACAGATGTGATGCCTGCACTTGCAACTTCGGCAGCTTGAGCCTCTGTGATTAAGTCGCCATCTTTAATAATAACTTTCTTAGTTTTTGGATCGATAACATTATCAATTGCAACTCTTCCTGTGATTCTATCTTTAAGGCTTTCAAGTTCAACCTTGTCTTCCATAATTGCTGAAACAGTGATTCCCTTTGGTTTTTCACCTAAAGTTGCAAAGCAATCTTCTTCGTTGATAACAACTGCATGAGATATATCAACAAGTCTTCTTGTTAAATATCCAGCATCGGCTGTTTGAAGAGCACGATCGGCAAGACCTTTACGACCACCACGAGATGATAGGAAGTACTCAATTGGAGTAAGTCCATTTCTGAAACATGATTTAACAGGAATATCAACTTTTTGTCCTGAAGCATTGGTGATAATACCACGCATTCCGGCAATTTGGTTGAGCTGAACTTCAGTTCCACGAGCCTTTGAAGCAACCATCATCTTGAGCGGGTTGAAGTCATTGAGATTTGCAACAACCGCTGCTTGAACTTTTCCTGTTGTTTCATTCCAAATTGAAATGTTAGCAGTAAGTTTTTCATCGTTTGTGATAAGTCCTCTTCTGAACAATTTTTCATTCTCAAGAACTTTTTCTTCAGCTTCTTTAAGAATTTCAGCTTTCTTTGGAGATTCTTTCATATCAAAAGCATTGATTGTAAGACCTGAAAGAGTTGAATATTTATATCCAAGTTCCTTAAGGTTATCAATAAGTCTACTTGTTGCAGTTGTTCCAAGTTTTCTAAATGTGTCTTCAACAAGCTTACTAAGTTCACCCTTTTTAATTATTGTGTTAAGTTCAAAGAGAGCAACATTTTCTGGAATGGTTCTATCAACATATCCAAGATTTTGAGGAATTGCTTTGTTGTTGAAAATTATTCTTCCAACACTTGTTTTGAATCTTGCTGTATATTCACCTGTTTCATTTTTAACAGTTCTTCTAAGAAAGATTTCTGCTTGAATGTCAACAGTTCCAGTTTGCAATGCAATAATTGCTTCATCTTCATTTGCAAAAACCATTCCTTCGCCTTTTGCGCCTGGTTTGATTTGTGTCAAGAAATAGCAACCAAGAACAATATCAAGTCCTGGTGAAACAACAGATTTTCCGCTTGAAAGGTTCAAAATGTTGTTTGATGCAAGCATAAGTGTTCTTGCTTCAGTGCGAGCATCAATTGAAAGTGGAACATGGACTGGCATTTGATCGCCGTCGAAATCGGCAGCAAATCCAGTACATACTGAAGGGTGAAGTTTAATAGCTCTTCCTTCAACAAGAACTGGTTCAAATGCTTGAATTCCAAGTCTATGAAGTGTTGGAGCACGGTTCAAAAGAACTGGGTGATCCTTAATTACTTCAGCTAAAACATCCCATACAACAGGGCTTTCTCTTTCAATAAGTCTTTTTGCACTTCTGAAACTTACATTGTGGGCTTCATTGAGTTCACAAAGTCTTTTCATAATGAAAGGTTTAAAGAGTTCAAGAGCCATTTCTTTTGGCAATCCACATTGATACATTTTAAGTTCTGGTCCAACAACAATTACTGAACGACCAGAATAGTCAACACGCTTTCCAAGCAAATGCTGACGGAATCTTCCTTGTTTTCCTGAAAGAATTGCTGTGAGTGATTTAAGATCTCTTGATTTTGCTCCTTGAATTGCCTTTCCTCTCTTACCATTTTCAATAAGAGCATCAACTGCTTCTTGAAGCATTCTCTTTTCGTTACGAACAATTACTTCTGGAGCACCAAGTTCCATAAGCTTTTTAAGACGATTGTTTCTGTTGATAACTCTACGATACAAATCATTAAGATCACTTGTTGCATATCTTCCGCCATCGAGTTGAACCATTGGTCTAAGTTCAGGTGGAAGAACTGGAATAACATCCATAATCATCCATTTAGGTTGATTTCCGCTCTTAATGAAAGCTTCAACAATTTCAAGCTTTTTGATTGCTTTAAGTCGTTTTTGTCCTTTTGCATCAACAAGCAAAGCTTTGAGTTCTTTGCTTTCCTTTGGAAGGTCAATTTGTGACAAAAGTTCTTTTATGGCTTCAGCACCCATTTGAGCACGAAAAGATTTTGGTCCAAATGAAGCAACTGCATCACGATATTCTTTGTCTGTAAGAATTTGTTTGTAAGCAAGCCCTGTTTGTTTTGGATCAATAACAATGTAGTTTACATAATACAAAACTTGTTCAAGAACTTTGCTTGTTAAATCAAGGAGTGTTCCAATTCTTGTTGGAACGCTTCTGAAGAACCAAATATGAGAAACAGGAGCAGCAAGCTCAATGTGTCCCATTCTTTCACGACGAACTTTTGCACGAGTTACTTCAACTCCGCATTTGTCGCAAATGATTCCTTTGTAACGAATTCTCTTATATTTTCCACAATGACATTCCCAGTCTTTTCTTGGTCCAAAAATGCGTTCACAAAACAAACCATCTTTTTCAGGTTTCTGTGTGCGATAGTTAATTGTTTCTGGTTTTGTTACTTCACCATAAGACCATTCACGGATTTTTTCTGGTGATGCCAATCCGATTTTGATTGAATCAAAATTATTGAGTTCAAACATGTTTTTCTCCCTTTTTAAATAGCTTCTAAGACATTGCAAATATAATTATTCAATATCGCTTCCGTCAAACGAATCAAATAATCCGCTTGCATCAAAATCTGGAACAGTTGTTTGTTTTTCAATTTCTTCTAAAATTTCAGATTTTGTTTCTTCTTCTTTTTCAAGGCTTATTGAGCTAAGCTCTGATTCAACTGCGCTTGCAAGAGAGTGATCATTTGTGTCTTCAAGAGCAAGATCAGAAATTGAGAATTCTTGGTTTTGTCCTGTGAGAATCTTCACATCAAGAGCCAAACTTTGCAATTCTTTAACAAGAACCTTAAATGCTTCTGGAACTCCTGGTTCAGCGATTGGCAAACCTTTGATAATAGATTCATAAGTTTTAACTCTACCAACGGTGTCGTCTGATTTAACTGTAAGCATTTCTTGCAATATATTTGCTGCTCCGTATGCTTCAAGTGCCCAAACTTCCATTTCTCCGAATCTTTGTCCACCAAACATGGCTTTTCCGCCAAGAGGTTGTTGTGTAATAAGTGAATATGGTCCAATTGAACGAGCATGCATTTTTGAATCAACCATGTGATCAAGTTTAAGCATGTACTTCCAACCAACTGTTGCGGCTGTTTCAAATGGCTCGCCTGTTCTTCCATCATAAAGTTGAATTTTGCCATCGGCAGGGAAATTGTTTTGAACAAGCAATTCCTGAATCTCAGAAGCTGTTGCTCCATCAAATGTTGGAACACAAACCTTCCAGTTAAGACTTTTTGCAACCAATCCGAGATGCACTTCAAGAACCTGTCCAACATTCATACGAGATGGAATACCAAGTGGGTTAAGAACAATATCAATTGGTTGTCCGTTAGCCATGAAAGGCATATCTGATTGTGGAAGCACAACGGATACAACACCTTTGTTTCCGTGACGACCACTAAGTTTATCGCCGACAGAAAGCTTTCTTCTCTGAGCAACAATAACTTTAACCATCATTGTAACCCCAGGATCAAGTTCATCTTTGTTTTTGCGTGAGAAAATTTGAACATCAACAACAACACCGCCTCTACCATGTTGAACACGAAGAGATGTGTCACGAACTTCACGAGCTTTTTCACCAAAGATTGCTCTGAGCAATCTTTCTTCTGGAGTAAGTTCAGTTTCGCCCTTTGGTGTTACTTTTCCAACAAGAATGTCTCCTGCGTGAACTTCTGCACCAACACGAACAATTCCGTTTTCATCAAGATCTTTAAGAGCTTCTTCACCAAGGTTAGGAATGTCTCTTGTGATTTCTTCGTCGCCAAGTTTTGTTGTACGGCATTTAATTTCTTCAACTTTAAGAGTTATGGAAGTGAATACATCTTCTTTAACAATACGATCAGAAATTATGATAGCATCTTCAAAGTTGTATCCTTCCCAGTTCATGTATGCAACAAGAACATTTTTTCCAATTGCAAGTTCACCATTTTGAGTTGAATATCCATCAGCAAGTAAGTCGCCCTTTTTAACAGCTTGACCAAGTTTGCAGTTTGGTTTTTGATTCATACAAGTGTCTTGGTTTGTTTTACGGAATTTAATAAGATCATATATATCTTCACCATTAGCTGTGAGAACTTTGATTTGATTTGCTGAAACATATGAAACAACACCATCGTTACTAGCAAGAATCATTGCACCACAATCATGGGCAATTTTTGATTCCATACCAGTTGCAACAATAGGAGCTTCTGGTTTAAGAAGTGGAACAGCTTGTCGTTGCATGTTTGCACCCATCAAAGCACGAGGCGTATCGTTGTTTCCAAGGAAAGGAATAAGAGCAGTTGCTGCTGAAATAAACTGACGAGGTGAAACATCAACAAGGTCAACTGTGCTAGATGGCACTTCAACAACTGTGTTTTTGTAACGGCAAACAATTCTTTTGTTTACAAAATGACCATCTTCTGTGAGAGGTTCAATTGCTTGAGCAATATAAGAAGTGTCTTCAGCATCTGCCATTCTGTATACAACATCTCTTGAAATAATTCCAGTTTCTTTGTTAACCACACGATAAGGAGTTTCAAGAAGACCATAGTCATTTATTTTTACGAAAGAAGCAAGAGTGGAAATAAGTCCAATGCTCTGTCCTTCTGGAGTTTCGATAGCGCAAATTCTTCCATAGTGAGTGTAATGAACATCGCGGACTTCTGCGCTAGCTCTTTCCTTTTTAATTCCACCTGGTCCAACAGCTGAAATTTTTCTTTTTTGTGTAAGACCTGAAAGTGGATTGATTTGATCCATAAGTTGAGAAAGCTGAGAAGATGAAATGAAATCTTTCAAAGCTTTGTTAACTGGTCTTGGATTAATAATTGTGCTTGGAGTAACTTCGTTAAGATCCTTACTTTGTAAAGCATCACGAACAGCTCCAGCAAGTTTGTTAATTCCGCTTCTAAGAGCATTGCCCATAAGTTCGCCAACAGAAGCTATTCTTCTGTGAGCAAGGTGATCAATGTTATCAATATCATTGATTCCAGCCATATTGTCAAGATAAACACTTACTGAGGCAAGAATATCATCAATTGTAAGAGTTGATGTCATAAGCTCTTTTGCAGCAGCTTTGATTGCTTCAGCGCGTTTTTCTTTAGTTTTATTTTCTTTAAGAATTTGTTTAAGAGTTGGCAAATATACTTGTTCAAGAATGCCAAGTTCTTTTTCATTGCATGGGAAAAATGCAGAAAGATTTACACGATTGTTTCCTCTCATGAAATGCTTTTTGCCATCAACCATAACCCAAACTTCATTAACACCACTGTCTTGAATTTTTTCAGCAACTTCAGCAGTGAAAACTTCACCTTTCTTTGCCAAAATTTCATCTTCACAAAGAACATTTTCAGCTGCTTCAAGCCCAATAATTCTTCTTGCGATTGAAAGTTTTTTGTTTAAGTTGTAACGACCAACACGAGCAAGATTGTACCATTGTTCAGAGAAGAACACTGGAACAATGAAGTTTCTCATAACTTCAGCTGAAGGAACTTCTCCTCCAGGCATTTTTTTAGCAAGTTCCAAAAGAGCTTCATCTTCTGTTTGTTGAGGTTCTTTGTCCAAAATGTTTTTTACAACAGAATTGTTTCCAAAAGCTTCAGCAATTTCTGTGTTGTTGATTCCAAAACATTTAAGGAAAACACCAAGAGAAACTTTGCTTCCCCTGTTAATGACAACTTTTATGATTTCGTTTGCACCTTGTTCAAGTTCAAGCCAATTTCCACGAGTTGGAATGATTTGTCCACGAAGAGTTGACAAGTCTTTTCCATCAAGAGAAACATACATGCTTGGTGAACGAACAATTTGAGAAACAACAGTTCTTTGAACACCATTAAAAACAAAGCTTCCATCTTCTGTCATAAGAGGGATATCTCCAAGGAAAACTTCACTTTCAATTGCATTACCAGTTTCACTAACAACAAAACGAGTCTTTGCTTTGAGAGCAACTGTGTATGAACTGCCCCTTCTTAAGCATTCTGCAACATCATATTTTGGTTTTTCGTCCAATGAGAAATCAAGAAAGAATAATTTACCCTTTCCGCTGTAATCTACAATTGGAGAAAATTCGTCCAAAATTTCCTTGATGCCAGTTTTTAAAAATCTAGCGTAGGCATCTTTTTGAATTTCCAAAAGATAAGGAACATCCAAAACTTCATCAACTTTGGAAAAACAATATCTTTCCGTGTTTCCAAATAAGCGTTTTTTAATATGAGCTAATTTGTCCATTTTTATCTCCTTGCATAATTTGTGTTGTCATTAGTGGATAAAAACAAAGTCTTCAAAAACCGCAAAAAAGTCCCGACCCAAACATTATTGTTTTTGTCAGGAAATTTCAACATAAATTCATAAAAGCTTAATTTTAACCATTTTAACTCTGAATAATAACACACCCATTTCATCGTGTCAACCTGTTTTATCAATTATTTTGTTTTTTTATAGCAAAAATTCATTTGAAAACAAAGTAATTACTCACCTTGTGAAATGTGTAAAGAAGGATAACATTATGCGACCAAATTGGCAATAGCATTTTGTAAACAATGAATTAATTTTTAATTTTATTTAAGAAATGTTTAAAATTTTTAATACAATTAATATTATTTGGACAATAAATTTACCAAATCAAAAAAAGTTTTTTTGACATAATTTTTTGGCAATCAAAATTTGATAGAGGTTTTTTGCTAAAAATTAACTAAGCAAAGTGCCATCATTGGCTTGAACAACTTTAAATATGGCTTCTTCCGCTCCTGTAAGGGCATTTATAAAGAAATAATAATTTTCATTGCCTTGAACTGCTGAAAACTCAAAGCAAAGCACTTCTTCACCATAATCTATTGGTGCAAGACAAAGTTTTGTTGACAAAATTGTGAAGCTTGTTGAAATTTGATTTCTTGCAGTAACAACATCGTAACTTGGACTTGGAAGGTTTCTTTCAGTATGATTAAGATAATATGAAGTTGCTTCAAACCCTATTACTGTTCCTGTTTGCAAATCTATTTTGATTTTAACAAGATCTGGATACAAAATTGCATCTGAAACAACTGGAGCAATGTTCAAATATATATCTCCATTAATTTCATCGTCCCAAACAACTTCAGGATTTTCTATTCCTGCTTTTGTAGCAAATTCAAGACCAATTCTTTTTGCATCTTGAAGAGTGAAGTTTTCTTCAGCTCCTAAAGTTTCGCCTGACATTGTTAAAAGTTTTCCACCTTTTTCGGTTACACTGATATATTTGGTTATATCATCTTTAACAATAACGAAATTGAATGTTGTAAAAGTTCCTGTGGTTTTTCCCGCTGATTCAATTGTGAAAGGTTGTTCAAGAGCAAGAAGAGAAACAACAGCAAATTTTGCTTCTTCTTCAGTTACAACAGTTTCTGGCAAACCAACAGGAGTTTTGTCTAGTTCTGCTTCTGAGAATGGTCCATCAAAAATCATTGTTGGAAAGTCAAGCTCTTGTGTTTTAATTTCTCCAATGACAGTTGAAAATGCAGTTGTTCCATCTTTCAACTTTTTAAGATTTTGAACAATACTAAATCCTTTTTGAATTTCCATGGAAATTGAATTTAAACTGTTTGTTATTTCAGAAACAATGTTTTTGATGTTTGTGATTGTTTCTCTTTGACTTGTTGTTATTCCGGAAGTTGATTCAATGTTTGAAAGATATTCTGTGTAGCCAGCGACTTGATTGAAAAATTTGTGTATGTCAACTAGTTCATCTGTGTCCAAAGGAAGAATGCTCATGTTTTGTTCTGCAAAACTTGAGTTTGTTGCAGCTTCTTTAAGTATTTTCCTTTGATATTCACCAGTAGATGATGCAAGTACTTTTGAAAGTTTTGTATCCAAACTGTTAACATTGTCAGTTAGTTCATAAAATGAGCGTTGATACAAGCTTTCAAGACTTGTTGAAAATCCATTTGTTTGCCATTTTTGCAAAACAAAAAAAGTTCCTAAAACAATAACCAAAGCAAAACTGACGCAAGCAGCAATTATCCACCCAATTTGTCTTTTCTTTTTTATAACTGTTGCCATAATTACTCCTTTAAAATGGTTTAAAACATTTTTTCTAGGAAGATTGTTGCCAAAAATCACTTTACTCAAACATTGCTTTTCAGAGTTTTATGTGTTAAAATTTGGCAAATGGAAAAACTTTTAAAAGTTCAACAGGATATTGCAACCAAATTGATTGACAGTTCAATCAATGAATGTTTTTCAGCGAATGAATTAACAAATGTTGAAATAGCCAAAAAATTTTTACAAGAAAAGTTTAATTATATAAGTAATGGAACTGTTTTAAAATCGCTCTTTTGTCCAAAATTTTTAATTGACAGAACAAATTTAGCTTCACAAATACCAGATTTCAATTTTTCTAATGACGCAAGATCTAATAATTATTCTTTTTCTTCTGATTACAATATGTGCGAATCAAGCACAAGATTTTATGCTTCACTTAATAAGGGCAAAATTGACATCTATGCAATCCAAACTTACAAAAAATCTTCTGATTGCTTTTCTATTTCTGAATACTTACTTATCGGTGGCAAACTTGAAAATGCGACATTGATTGCACGAATTTGTAGACATGGAGAAAAAGGTGAAGCACACAAAAATTGGAATGGCGAAGTGATTGAAAAAGATGAAACACACATTCATATCATGACAGAATATTTTCAAAATTTAGAAATGAACAATTACAAAGATAATCCTTGCATTCTTGCTCAAAGAATGGCATATCCCGATGCAATAAAGTTTAAAGATATTCCAAACATTCAAGCTTGCTGTGATGAAGCCGAAAAAATATTTAATCTTGTTCCAACCGAGTTTTCAGCTTCTTTGTCTAAGTGCAAAAATAAATCTGTTTCAAGTTTCCTTCAAAATGAACTTATGAAATTAAAAGAAAAATACAAGACTAAAACAAATTATTTAGAAATTCCAAAACTTGATGCAAAAAAGATTTATATGAAAAATCCAAAAAATACAAACACTCACGCTCAACAAGAATAAGGAGTTAAAATGGAAAATATTTTTGAAAAAGAACTTGCCCATATTTTTGAATTTAAAAATATTGACAACAAATTTTGGGGAATTAAAGTTCCTGTTAAAAATGTGTTAGGAATTCAAACAATTTATGTCAAAAAGCTTGAAGATAATTTTTTTAGAATTCACGATGGTGGAGAAACTATTCCACTTGTTGCTCAATCACAAAATGTTTTCACTGATGAGTTTGAAAACAAATTAATTGAAAAATGCAAAGAAAAATCAATAAGCAAAAATGGCAACATTCTTTACATTGACTGCTCAAAAGAAGATTTTACGCATGCATTCTTATCCATGTTTGCACTTATTACGCTTCTTCATGCCTAAATATATTGGGGTAGCACCAAAAAAATTACGCAGGTACACAAAACGATTGTTTTGCTAACTTGCTATTTTTTCGGTGCTACCCCAGTCACATTTTTTCTGGGCATTCAATACTCAAAATGTCACAAGCAATTTGAAGTGCTTTTTTTGTTGCAAGGCAAATGGCAAGAAGAGTGTTCCTTTTTTCTGAGTTTGGCTCAGTAAGGATTTTGTTTTTAGCATAAAAAGTGCTAAAAGTAAGTGCTAGTGAATACATCGCAGCACACAAAATGCTTGGTTCTTTTTCTTCATAAGCAAGAACTGTAGATTTACAAAAAGCAACAATTTCAAAAATTACATCTTTTTCTGACTGATCATCAATTACAAAGTTTTCAAAAACAATTTCATTATTATTTTTTTGCAAAATGCTTAAAATTCTTACCATTGAATAAAGAACATATGGTCCAGTTTTTCCTTCAAAAGAAGAAAATTTTTCAATATCAAACACATAATCTTTCACGGTTTGATTAATCATGTCGCCAAACTTAAGTGCTGAAAGTCCAATTTTATGCGACAAATTATTTTCATCAGCAACATTGTTTTCAGCAAGTTTTTTTTGAGCTTCTTCCCTAATTAAATTTGTTAAGTCGCCAAGTTTAAGAGTTCCGCCCTCTCTTGTTTTAAAAGGTTTTCCATCTTTGCCATTCATTGTTCCAAAACAAATATGGAAAAATTTTGTGTTTTCTGGAACAAGACTTGCAAGCCTAGCTACTCTGAAAACCTGTTCAAGGTGAAGAGTTTGTCTTGCGTCTACAACATACCAAATCTCGTCCATTTTGAACATTTTTTCTCTCATCATAATGGTTGCTAAATCAGTTGTTGCATACAATGAAGCACCTGTTGAAGCCTTTATTATGCAAGGTGGAATTGGTGCATTGTCATCATCAGTTTTGACATTTACAATTATTGCACCGTCACTTTCAACCAAAAGATTTTTACTTTCAAGAAGTTTTAAAAGTGGTTCTTCAAATGAAGAAGCATCACTTTCACCGTTCCATAAATCAAAATGCACACCAAGATTATTATAATCTTTTTTAACGGCTTCAATTGAAATGGCTCTGATATCTTTCCACATGTCAAAAACTGGACCAATGCCCTTCTGAAGCACGGTTGTGGTTTCTTGAGCTTTTCTCTTGAAATCTTCATCAACTTTTGCTCTTTTACTTGCGGCTGGATATATATCATTCAAAATGTCAAGAGTGATAACAGGTTTTGTTTTTGATTTTCCCCAGTAGTATGAACAATCCATAACTTCGCAAAGAAGTGAGATTGTTAAACCCATTTGGAGTCCCCAATCACCAAGATGAGTGTCGCCAACAACTTTGTTTCCCATGAAAACTGCAAGGTTTTTTAGTGCTTCGCCAATAACTGCTGAACGCAAATGTCCAACATGAAGTGGTTTTGCAATGTTTGCTCCACCAAAGTCAACAATAATGGTTTTGCTCTTTTCTAAGGTAGGAATTCCACATCTATCATTAACAACAATTTCTTTTAACAAACTTGAGTAACAAGAATTTGTTAAAGAAATGTTTAAAAAACCACCAATATTTGAAAATAAGAAATCACTAGAAAGTTTTGTTAATTCTTTAACAAGATTTGTAGCTATCAAGGCAGGATTTGTTCTATTTTTTTTTGCAAGTCCAAAAGCAGAATTGCATTGAAACTCACAAAGCTCTCTCCTGCTAGAAAAATTTGCATATGCTTCACATGTGTCATAACCAAGACTTGAGTGGGCTTCAACAAGAAGCGAGTTGATTTTGTTAATTAATTCCATTTTATATCCTTTACAAGCAAAAGATTAACATAACTTTTTGTTATAGTCAATTTTGTTTTTGAAAGTTACAAACAAAAATAGACTTAATTTGACTTGTGTTTTATGCAGTGTTTTGTTAAACTACAAAAAGAATAAAAAAAAAGGAAAAACAAAAATGAGCGGATTTAATAAAGGCGGCTTTGGTGGAGGTTTTGGTGGTGGAAACTTTCAACAACTTTTGAAACAAGCACAAAAAATGCAAGAAGACATGACAAAAACAAGATCAGAAATTGATGAAATGGAAGTTTCAGCATATGCTGGTGGAAATCTTGTTGAAGTCATTATGTATGGAAACAAAAAACTTAAAAAAATCAATATTAAGAAAGAAGCTGTTGACATTGATGATCTTGAAATGCTTGAGGATTTAATCATGGTTGCTTTCAATGATGCACTTGGCAAAATTGAAGTTATTGAGAAAGAAAAGCTTCCTCAAATGCCAACAGGAATGTGAAATGAAAAAAAATGAGCCAATTGAAAGACTGATCGCATCGTTCAAAGCATTACCGGGGGTTGGAGCAAAAACGGCTCAACGATATGCTTTTTACATTTTAACAAGTCCAAAAGAAGTGGCTGTTGAATTTTCTGAAAGCATTATGAATGCTAAAGAAAATGTTTTTTTGTGTAAGCAATGTGGAAATTTTTCTTCTAGTGAGCTTTGTGAATTTTGTACTGAGCGTTCCGAAGAAATAATTTGCGTTGTAAAAGATCCAAAAGACATAATTGCACTTGAAAAAGTTAAAAATTTTTCTCATCAATATCATGTTTTGCATGGCACAATATCTCCACTTGAAAATCGTGGACCAAATGACATAAGAATAAAAGAACTATTAGCAAGAATTTCAAAAGGAAAAACAAAAGAAGTAATCATGGCAACAAATCCCGATGTTGAAGGTGATGCAACTGCAATGTATATTTCAAAACTTCTTAAACCGCTTGGAATCAAGGTAACAAGGCTTGCTCAAGGAATTTCAATGGGTTCTGACATTGAGTTTGCCGATGAACTGACTCTCACAAGAGCAATTGAAAGTCGAAGAGAAATATAAATTGGGGTGACATACTGGGGTGGAACCAAAAAACTGACGCGGGTACGCGAAATAAAATATTTCGCTAACTCGCTACTTTTTTGGTTCCCCTCCCACCTCCCCCTCCAATTAAAGTGTTCGTTCAAAAAAAAGTAACGGCTGAACTAAATTCAGCCTGTTTTTTTTGAACTCCGTATTTTTTTATGAGTTAAATTTATGCATAAAACTATTGTTGTAAATGAAGTTCATCAAAAAATATAGTAAATTTATTTAATTATTGGTTGAACTAAATTTCGTGCAGATTTTTTGAACTCCAAATCTTTGTTTTTTAAATTATGGGTTCTGATTTTTTTGCGGTTTTTGGAATTAATCGACTATTATCGATTGGTCTACTCCGTTCAGACTTCGAGAAAACCAAAAAGCAAGGAACAAAAAGTTTTGTTTAAGGGAATTTAGTTTTTCTAAATGACCGACAAACAAAGTTTTTGTGACACAGCAAGCAAAAAATTGTGAAATTCACTTTCATCATTTTTTTTGCGTTTTTTTGGAATTTATCGAAGCTGATTAAGTGGCAAAGGTATGTTTTCCAATAACAACAGTTACAGGGCGAGAAAAAATCCACTTGCTTGATGCGGTTGAAGCATTGTAATAATAAATACTTCCATAGGTTGGATCCCAACCATTGAGAGCATCTTTTGCTGCTTGATATGCTGTTGTGTTTGGTTCAAGAGAAAACTGCCCGTCTTGAACTGCCGTGAAAGCCCAAGGTTGATAAATCACTCCTGAAATTGTGTTTGGAAAGTTTGGATTGTCAACACGATTAAGAACAACCGCCGCCACTGCAACTTGTCCAGTATATGACTCACCTCTTGATTCTGAATAAACAATTTTTGCAAGCAAATACAAATCATTATTGTTTGACATGTTTGCATTAATACCCATTTTTGCTAGAGTCAATGGCCCTATGTAACCAATTGCATTTAGTCCATTATTTTTTTGAAACCAAATAACAGCCGCTTTTGTTAGTGGACCATAGTATCCAGTTATTGGACCATTATAATAACCCCATTTTTTTAAACGAGTTTGAATTTCCCTAATCACTGTTTCACTTTGCATCATAATGGCAGTGTTTCCAGCTTCTTCACTACTACCAGTGTCAATTGTAAGTAGCACACCACTAACAATACAAATTATCGCAACAAATGTTGCAACAATAATTTTCCATTTTCTCATTTTGTTCTCCTGTTTAAATCATTTTTGCCAAAAAATAAATTTTCAAACAAAAAAGAGCTTCTTTTTGATGAGAAACTCTTGTTTTTGTATCTTTTTTAAAAATTAATTATTCAAAAGCAATTTCATTTCTGTGAAAAATTACAATTTTGTCATCTTTATCAAGTGGATCAGTAATTTGCGGATTTTGAGCTAAAATTAACGAAGATTGAACCCCAAGTTTTTTTGCATAGTCCCAAATTGTGTTTCCCTTTTTAGCAAAAACAATTTCCAATCCCCCATCTTTTTCTTTTCTTGGTGCACTAAGAGCAATGCTTGTTATGCAAGAATTTGTTTCTTGTTTGTTCATAAATATATGAGCTTTAATTTTTGCATCAAAGAATACATTTCTTCCTTTCTTAACTGAAATATCAATTTCATCAATGCTTGCAGTTACATATATTAAATTTGCATCATTTTGACAAGCCTCACTAATTTCGAAAGGAATTTCAATTTGAACTGAATTTGGAGCAACAATTTGTGTTTCTTCTGTAACTTCTTCTTCAGTTTCTCCTTCAAAGATTATGTTTGCATAGGCAACTCCAACAAGACTTACACGCCCTTCAGAAATGCTTGTTTGAATTGCTCCAGTTGTGATTGCACTTGAAGCAAGCATTTTATTGATTCGTGGCTGTGAGTCGTCAAGAACAACATTTCCTTCAATTTTCTTTTCAAAAAACAGTTCACCAAGTGGAATTGACTGATTAAAAGTGGTCTGAATAAGATCTGTTTCGTTTGAAATTGAATAGGCATCTTCAATAACTGTTGAGGTTTGTAGTTCAAATTCGCTAACAGAAAGTTGAAGAGAAAATTCAAGAGTAACCTTGGCTTGTTTTTCTTCTTGAGAAAGAAGGAGTTTAAATTTTTCTTCACTAAGAGTAACAGAAGCCTGCATCATTCCATCTTTGGTTGAATTAGGAATTTCAATTTCTTGAGTAAAACTTGTTATTGTTGAAGCCGATTGCAAAGCAGAATTGTTTGCACCATTAGTGAAAAGAATTCTTGTTGCAATTTCACCTTTAACAACGCCAAAACCATTTCCAACACTTGTGTTTTTTATCACGCAAGAATTTTCAGCCAAAACAACTCTTACATCTTCACCAGAAATCAAAATTTCGCCAGCAGTTTCAAATTCAGTATTGCTATTGTAATTAACTGCCCAAGTTTGAATTTCTTTTTCTTTCATTTCCAAATCTTCTTGATTTTCTGAATTAATCGGAACTTCTGAGTTCACATATCCAATCATTGAACTTTCAATTGAGCAAGTTATCTTTGCTCCTTTTTCACTTACTGATGAGATTACAGTGTCAATACATTTTGCTTGAGGCACAATTTTTGCAAGAATTACAATATCCTTGTTATCAAGCTTTCCTGAAAATTTATGTTGACTCGTGAATGTTTTAATTCCTCCGTCTTGACATAAAACAAAAGCTTTCAAAACTGCGATACCATCAAAGATGATTTCTCCATCCAAAACTTCAGTGTTAGCAATTCTTGGCATTGCTTGCACGGATAAAATTTTGGCAACATTGACACCTTCAAAGTCAACATCACATTCAACCATACTCTGAGCGGTACCAAGCATTTTCACATTTGCAACAAGCACCATTTTTCCTTCAGACATACAAATCCTCCTTGATTTCTCGAAGGAAACCGTTTAAACAAGGTCAATCAAAAGTTAATTAAATGTTTTTCTTTATCAAACAAAAAAGCATAGACCTTGTTTATAAGTGGTTTCTATGCTTATGATACGCATTAACAAATTCAAAAAGAACCAAAATTTAATTTTTTTTCTTGTTGCATCATTGAAAAGCATTTTTAATTCAAATTTAATGATTTCTTTAATCAAATAATAATTGGCAAAATAACACTAACAACATAAATTTTTTCGCAAAAATCAAAATATTCAAAATCTGTTTTCAATTTTCTTAAAAAGCGATAAGAGCAAAAATATATGAAATATATAATGTCAGTAGCAAAATTCCTTGAATTCGATATGTTTTACCTTTAAAAACAATTGGCAACGCAATTATGAAAGTTGAGAATATCATGATGGGAAGTGAAAACCAAAGTGTTTTTGCAGAAAGCGAAAGCCCGTTTTGTCCTGAGAACAACCCGCTTATGCCAATAAGAAGACTACAGTTGATTATGTTTGCACCTATGATATTTCCAATTGTTAATCCAGAATTTTTTTTCTTGATACTTTGTAAACAAGTTACAAGTTCAGGTAGACTTGTGCCCAAGGCAACAAAAACAATGCCTATAATATATTCACTCACTCCCAAAATTGAAGCAAGCATTGAACCATATTCAACAAGTAAATATGCTCCAACCCCAATTCCAAAAGCACCAATAACAAACATTAACAAAATTTTCCAAAGAACAAAGCTCTCTTCTTTCGTGTTTGGAGTTGGATTCAAGTTCGTTTTTGCTTCAAAAATATTCATGGCAAAAAAGCCACAAAAAATCAAAAATAATATTAGAGCTTCCCACCATGCAATGTTGTAATTAAGTGCAAACACAAAAAGAATAAAGTTTACAAACACAAGATATCCAATTTTTTTTGAGTATTGTTTTTTGTCAGTATTTCCTGGAATAAGTATGAAACCGATGCCAAGTATAAGTGCCGCATTACAAATAATTGTGCCCACAGCATTGCCGACAGCAAGATCAAAAGAACCTTTTGCCGAAGCAATTGTTGTAACCAAAAGTTCAGGCAATGTTGTTGCAACAGAAACAAGTGTTGCTCCAATAATAACTGAAGGTATTTTTGTTTTTTTTGCTATTGCAATTGATGATTCAACAAAAAAATCTCCACCCTTAACGATTAACACAAGCCCTATTGCAAAAAACATTATGTTTGCGAAAATCAAATTACACCTCAGAGTTATTTATATTATTGTTTTTAAAATAAATAACACAATAAAAAGAGAACAATTTTAATTATTGTTCTCTTATATTATATTTAGCATTAGTAAATATTATCATTCCTTTTCTTTTCCAAGATTTTTTCTTGTCTTAGGTGTGCTTTCTTTTATGTCGCCAACATTTTCACCATCTAGAACAAATTCCATTTGAACTGCTGGTCCTTTTACGAAATTGGGATTTGTAAAAGTCTTTTTGTTTTCATTATCATTTTGTTTTGATTCTATTTTTGTTTCTAAAAATTCATCTTTTTTTTCTGTAGTTTGATTGTTTGCAATTTTTTCCGCTTTACTTTCAAGTTTAATATTTTTCTTTGGTTCAGCTTTTTTGAAACGCAATTCTGAATCTTTAAGCAAAATATTTTTTGCAACAAGATATAAATCCTGTTCATTTTGTATATTCCACACTTTCACAGGATCAACATTAAGTGTTTGAGCATTTTTGCGTACATAAAATTTAAACAATTCACTCGAATTCATCGTTTCAGGGTGCATTTTATCAATCTCTTCTGCCTTTTCTTTAAGTTTGTTAAGTTCTCCAAGACGAATTCTTAGTGTGTTCATAATTTTTTTTGCTGATGCAGTTTGCTTTCCAAAAAGTATTGAAACTTGTTCTTTTGATCTTTTAAGCATTGCCTTCGCATTTTGAAAAGCAAGTTTCTCATCTTTTCTTTGTTGAGAGAAGCCTCTTGTCATTGTTTTTTCAGCAAACATATATAAGTCGGCAGGACAAACATCTTTTTCATTTCTAAAAATGTAATCAAGATATGGATATGATTTGCGATTGTTATTAAATAATTCTGTAATCTTTTCAAGCCAAACATCACTTTCAAAGCCATTAAAGTAAATGCTTTTAATAAATGGCATATCATGCATTTTCAATTTTCTTTTGTATTGCAACATTTGAAAAACTTTTGTGTTATGTTCATTAATTTCATCAATTTTGAGAAGTTCTTCTGTTTCAGTGTTTTTTGCAATTTCTTTTGGCAAAAACATTCTTAAATTACCATTTTTGAGCATAAGTTCCTTAAATGGAATTTTTATATTTTTAACAGATAACAAAAGGTCTTTAATTGCTCTGAAATATGGTCCAACCAAAGAGCTTTTTTCATAGTCCGAAATTGTTCTGTTTTGTTCGGCTTGTTTTGCCAATCTTTCTTTTTCAATTCTTTCCAAATCCATTTCACTAAAAACGCCCATTTCCCCCTCCAAGACAATCTAGATTTTTCATTATATTTACAATGTTTTTTCTTCGTCAGATTTTTTTTCTTGTTTATTAGAATTGTCAGCAAATTGCGTTTTGCTTACATATTTGTTTCTCATCGCCTCATCAACAACTTCTGATGCAAATGATTTTTCTATGGGTTTTTTATTAATTTTAGCTTTAACAAGTTGATTAGCATAATTTTCTTTAATTGCGTTGTCTTTTTTCCCTTTTTTTGATTCTTCAGCTGCTTTTTTTTGAGCTTCAATTTCTAGTTTTTGTTGTTTTGTTTTGTGATTATCAATTGCTAATGAAATAACTTTAAATAATGTTTTAAAAAAATTTGGAATTGGGGTTTTTGCATCTTTTGCTTCATCTTTTAAAGCCTTTCGTTCAACATAAGCACCCGTTGCAAGAGAGCAACCAAGACAAAACATAAGAAGCCCACCACCAGCCAAAGCATTTACAACCAAAACAACACCAACAATTGCAATACTGATGAACAATGCTTCAAACAAAAAGACTTTTAACAATTCTCGCATTTTTCCCTCTTTTTCTTGCAAGTAGTCTATCATTTTTTATCATCAAAGTCAATATGGAGCATTTTTTTTAGAAATTAAAAAAATTAATTGTTCTTTAATTTTTCGATTTTCAGTTTTAATGAATCAATTATTTTTTCTATTGTGTTTAGCTTTAAATATTTTTCTTCAATCTTTTCTTCAATATTGTCAATTTCGCCTTTTTCATAAGCTTTTTTCAACAAGGCAACGGACTCTTTTTCCATTTTGTATGCAACAATAGTTTTTTCCAAAACATCAACAGCCTCAGAGTATGAAGAAATTAGTTCAATGTTTTTCATATTTCTTTTTCTCCTCTAGTATAAATAATTTTTTGAATGTTATCTTCTATGTTTGATTGTCCATTGAAAGCTAATTTATTATATTCAAAATTATTAAGTGGCTCTTTTGCATCAAGATGATTGTGTTTTTCCAATTCATCTTCAAGATCGTTAAAAAGCATGCCTACATTAACTTGTAAAAGTGTTGAATCTGGATTGTTTTTGTTGTACTTTTCAATAAAGGTTTTTGTTCCTCTCATAAATGCTTGATAAATTACTTCTTTTTTATCATTATTTACATTATCACTAATTTCAACATTGTTAAAAACACCATAGCGTTCTTTGCGATTTATATATATTGTTGATTTTGCAATAATTCTATCCTTGTCATTTCTAAAAACCATGTTTTGAACAGAAGATTCAATCATACTTGCTTTTGTGATTCCATTTCCAAAACCTTCAACATGAGCACAGCAGTTGCACAACTTACCAAGAACCAAATTTAGGTATGAATATTTGTCAAGCCACTCAAATTTTATCGTGGAGTCCGCAAAGTCAATTAAACTTTCTGTCGTTTCGCACATGTTTTGTTCGAGCTTTGCCATTTTGTTATCAAGTTTTTCAAATATGTTTTTTGGGGTTTTAAGTTTGTTCTGCTCTTCAATGATGTTTATTGAATCATTAAGCGAATTTTTGTTTTCAAAATAATTACCAATCAATTTTGAAAGATCTTTATATTTTTCTTCAACATCTCCAAATTTACCTTCTGTGAAAAAACTTACACATTTAGCTATGGTAGGAATTAAAAATCTTTGACTACCTTTGTTTGAAGTGCAAAATAATTGGATTTGCTCAAAATTTTCGTAAACCTTTTTAGCAAATTTATTTTGTGTTTTTTCAATCACCATAATTTCATCATAGTTTTTCATGAAAAAATTGACAAAAGATTTATTAAACACACCATTGAAAGACAAACCGTTAAAGAAATCGCTTATATCGACCCCTCTTATTCTATTTTCTTTTTTACCCCTAATCATTTCATCTTCAATAAACTGATTAGCCTTTTGTCTTAAAACTGAATTTTCATCAAAACTGCCAAGAATAAATGCTAAATTCAAAAAATCCCTAAGCCACAATTTGTCTTCTTCAGTTCCACTATCTTTCAAAACTCTTTTCCAAATTTTATTATCAGAATATTTGATATATTGCTCAATCATTTCTGTCTTAGAAAGTGCCATTATCAAATTTGCATCTAATGTGAAATCATTTTTGCCAAGTTTGTCAATTGTTTCATTCCAATGACAATACGAATCCATTGCATTGTTTTCAATTAAAACATTAGCATTTTTAACTTTTGAGAAAAAATCTTTGATTTTATATATAGAAACTGCACCATTATTAATTATGTAAATTTGTTTGTCGTTGAAAATGTATTGAGTGCCACAAACAATTTTGGAAGATTTGAAATTATCGATAACCAAAACTTCATCATTTTTAACTTTCACAACAACATTAGTGCCAACAAGAAAATCAAAAAACTCAATAGTGATTTTTGGAAGATAAATTTTGTGTAGTGAATCACAATTTTTAAAAATTTGACCTTTAATTTCTTTTAGACTTTCTGGAAGAACTACAGCAAGAAGACTTGAACAACCAGAAAAAATGTCGTAACCAAGTTTCTTTACCAAAGGTGGAATGCTAAAAAGTTTAATGGATTCACATTTTTCAAATGCAGAATCTTCAATGTCAGTAATTGTGTTTGGTAGAGTGATATTCTCAAGTGAAGTACAATTGTAAAAAGCAGATTTACCTATTGATTTTACATTTTCTGGTAAATCAAGATTTTTAAGTGCAGTGCAACCAGAAAATGCATTTGCGCTTATGGCTAAAATATTTTTTGGCAAAACAACATTTCGTAATGAAGTGCAATTGTTAAACAAGTAATTACTTACTGTGTTTAGCTTTTCTGAAAGCACGGCACTTTTTAATGAAGTGCAATTTTCAAAAACTCTCCAACCAAGTTCTTCAACGCTTGAAGGAATTGTGATTTCCTTTAAATTTGAACAATTAGCAAAAACATGCCATTTAATTTTTGTAACGCTTTCAGAAATAAATATTTGAGACAAAGAAGTGCAATCAGAAAAGCATTCATCATCAATCGTGGAAATATAATCTGGCACATTAAACATGCCATCAACAATATCATCATTATCTACTTTTTTAAGTACATCATCTTGAATAATCATAACAACATTTTATCATACAAATCTTTTGATGTAAATATTGTACTTTTAAGTTAAGTAAAATTTTATATTATTGATATCAAAAAAATTAGCCGGACCAACAGTTTATTAAATTTATGTTTTTACAATACTTTTTTTATAAATATAATAAACAAATGGTGCAAAAATAAAAAACATTGCCGTACCTACTATTGCTATTACCAAAAACACTTTGCTTCCTGTGAGCATAAGTTTTGTGCCAAAACCAAAAAGATATGCCAAAATCAATCCGACGATGCTTACAAAAATAAGTTTAAAAGAAACAATTTTTTTAATAAACTTATTTAATTCCACAAAGTTCAAAAAAACTGAAACCAAAAATAAAATAAAAGTGCCAACAACACAACCCCAAATATTGACAAAAGGAATTTGGACAAGAGAAACAACCATCAAATTTTTGACAACCGCACCAGTGGCGAGATTAACCGCCGCCCGTTTGGTTTTTCCATAGGCTTGCAAAAGTGAAATTGTGCATTGAAGAAGAGAAAGAAGAACAATGTTTAAACAAGAAAATCTAAGAATGTTAATTGAAAGTTGTGTTCCGCCACCCCCGCCACCAAAATCAAGTCCATATGAATATAAAAATTTAAGAATTTCTGGTGCTAAAACAAACATAACAATTGCACAAAAACTTGAAAAAATCCATACAATTGTAATGCTCTTTTTTGAATTGCTGACAGCTTCATTTTTGTTAAAGGCAAGTGAATAACCAACTGATGGAACAATTGCCGTTGAAACAGAAGATGCAATAACAGTTGGCAAAGAAACAAGTGAACATATAACTCCGCTCCAAATTCCAAACACTGCAGTCGCAGTTGAAAGAATAAAGCCTGCTTTTGTTAAACTCTTAACAACAACCAAACTTTCAACAGCCGTCGTAAGTGGCAAAATTATTAATGAAATCAAAACTGGCAAGCTAAGAATGAATAATCTTTTTTCTACTTGAATTAAGCTTGAATCTTTTGATTTTAGTGATTTTATTAATGTTTTTTCATTTTTTTTATTTAATTCATCATTGTCATTTAAAATTGCAACATTTTTATTTTTAAAAAGCTTTTTTCTTTGAACAACAATCATAATGGTTAAATATATTAAACAAGCAATTTCTCCAATAGCAACACCCAAGAAAGCACCTGCCACACCAATTAAAAGACCTTGAGAAACAAAAATGGTTGCAAACAACAACCCAAATATCAGCTTGAATCCTTGCTGAGTAATTTGTGAAATGGCAGGAACTGACATTTTTTCAAATCCTACATAAATGTTTTTTATTCCTGACCCAACTGAAGAAACAAGCACAGCAAGAGAAGCAATTTGGAACAGTATTGCGTTTTCAGTGTTTCCTTGAATCGAAGCAAGAAAAAACGAAAGCAAAAACAAAATTAAAGCAAATATTGTTCCAAGAAAAACTGAAAGAACAAAATTTGCTTTAGCAAGTTTTTTTGCTTCTTCAAAATTTTCTTTTGCTCTTAAAGAAGCAATCTCTCTTGAAGCAACAACCGAAAGAGCTCCACCAGATAGAATTAATACAAAAGCAAAAATTGGAAAAATCATTTGATACATTCCAATTCCTTCTGCACCTAAAATGTTTGTTAATGGAATTCTGTGCAAAGCTCCAATAGCTTTGCAAACAATGCCAGCAACGGCAAGCCACAAAAATCCCCTAACAAATGATGAGCTTTTCTTCATATTGTTAGGTTTTCATTTTTTATCTTGTAATATTCATATCTTCAAAAATAAACTGCTAATTTCCAACAAATGAATATTAGTTTGCTAAATTTATATAAATTATTAAATAATAAACATAGTATTATAGATAATGTAAGGTAACAGCTTAACCTGTTTTTCTCATATCTTAAAATCCATGTTTTTACTTATAGATTTTATTGTATGTTTTGTCATTCAAAGCAAGAAATATTATTATTTTCTGAATATTTTCTTTGTATTACATTCAAAAAAAGTTATTTTTCAATAAAGATTGGAAGATTAGGAGGATTGTAAGTGAAAAATATTGTTGCTATTAACCACACAATTATCAAAATTAAACTTACATAGCCTAACCATTTTGGAATTGGTTTTGATTTTAAAATTAGATAAGCACAAAAAAGCCCTAACAATAATCCTATGTATAAGCTTGATATATCTAAAATAACATTGCTAACATTAAATGCTCCCTCAATGGTGTAATGAAATGAAACAATGAAAAGCATTGAAACAAAAATTGAAACGCAAGCACTTACTACAATATTTTGCTTTGATAAATATGGATTGTTTTTGTTTTTTAAAAAGAAAACAATCCACCAAATTAGAAGCGGATAAAATGCAAGTTTCAAATGCTCAAAAACACTTTCATTAACTGGAAAAATTGAACCTATGAAAAAATTATTGTTAAATATTTGAAACCCAAAATGAGCTAATCCTCCAATAACAAACAACAAAACAGACCAAATAAGCATTTTGGTTTTCAAATTGTCAAAATATTTTTCTCTTATCATATTTTATTGTTATGCTTAATTTTTAAATAAATTCTTACAAATATTAAATCAATTTACATTTTTTCGATAATAACATTACAATATTTATTAATCACTATTAAATTTAACAATTCATTGTAGGCTTAAATCTTTCTTTGTTTTTTTAACTTGATTATTACAAAATTTATTCTTGTTTAAAATGTTTCTTACAATTTTTACTAATAAAAATATCTATTTTCTTTCAATTTTTAACGGGTAAAAATTCTTTTTTTTTCTACAATGTTTTTCTCTTTTCATTTTGTACTTTATTTTTTGATTGATTATAAATTGTATATTTTTGATAAAAAAGCGAAAAATAATAATGAAATCATCTTAATTATTTAGTAAAAATGAAAATAGGAGAAAAAAATGGATATTAAATGTAGAAAAACAAGCTGTTCTTACAATGATAATTACACTTGTCAGGCTGACGCAATAAAAGTAACTGATAAAATGGCATGCAAAACATATAGAAAAAATCATCGTAAGGTTGAACCAGACATTTCAAAAAAAATGTTTGAAATTGCACCTGAAATTGCACCTTTCAGACATTCAAAATCAATTTGTATAAAATGTAATGCTCATTGTCTTTTTAATAAAAATGGAGATTGCTTTGCTAATGGAATCACCGTTAACGACATTCGTGAATATCCACTTTGCATAACCTATATAAAAAAATAATTTTTTTCTAAAAAGTTTTTTAACCATCTAAATGCTTTTTATTTATAAAAATAATAAAAATCAGCACATATAATAAATATATTAAATTAGATTTTTGTAATAACTATGTATTTTTCAAAAAACTTTATTCTGAAAATCAAATATTGCATTCTAAAAAATATTTTTAGTAATAGTTTATAAGTAATAAAATATTACTAAATTAATGTTATAATATTGAGCTTAAAAAATTTGGAAATTAAAAATTTCTATAAAAAAACTAACTGTAATAAGTTAGTTTTTTAAAAATTAATATCCAAAACAATTATCCATAGTAATACGATAAGAATCACCATTTGAAGTTTCAAAACTCATTAGTTCATTGGTTGCACCTTGATTCATCTCAATTTCTTTGCCTTCATACTTTTCTTTTGCATCAAGATAAATTCCACAACTTGCGCCCCTGTCAACAACAGTTTCACTTTCAATGATTATATCTTCTGCTGGCATTGTTCCATCAGCAATTTTTTCAAGGACTTCATCAGTTGAATAAGTGCTGTTTACATAAACTCTATAATCAACTTGAAGATATTTATTTTCTTCTCCTTGTTTTTCTAATTTAACTAATGATGAAGTTGTAAATTTATTTATTACCCCATTACCAAAATAATTTCCAGAAGATGTGGTTACTAATCCCATATTCTCGTGGACAACACTAGAAGTCCAGCCATCGTTAATCAAACCACCAAGTTCAGATATACTACTTGTTTTATTAACACCATTAATATATGAACCATTAATAAGATTATCAAAAGTTTTATGAGGTTTTAAAATTTTTGGAGAAAAATCCTTAATTGAAGAGAAAAAATTATCTTTATTAACTACATTGTTGATATCAAAAATATTTTCATTGCCGTTTTCAGAAATATTTTCAAAAACAATATCATTTTGATATTTAAAATCGGGAGTATTAATTTCGCTATATTTTACTGTACAAACAAGATTATTTCCGTCTTGATAAATTGCAAGAATTTCATCAACTGAAGCTTGACTATCAAAACCAGAAATAGTTGACAATTTTTCATTTATTCTATTTTCTAGATTTTCCACTGTGTTTTTATAAGCTATCGCTTCTTTTTGAGCTTCAGTAACAGTAATTACAGACTCATTTTTTGATTCAGTTTTTTCTCCACCTATTGCTCTTACGCTTATTTCATCATTTCCAGCACATAGTGGAAGCTCCAAAGAAAGTTGATCTTTACCAAGTGTTTGAGTTTCACCATTAATAGTAACTTCATAGCCCGTTGTTTTTTCCACAGTTCCAGAATCGGTGCTTGGAGTAATTTGCAAAACAAGATTTTCACTTACTGCAACACTTGGAGCAATAAGCTCGATATTTTGTTCTTCATTTGGGTTTTCTGTTACAGGAGGATTACTTGTGTTTGTGTTGTTGTTTTCATTTGTTTTATCATTGCAACCAGTCAAAGAAACAACAGCAGTTATCAACGACAAAATAAGAATACCTTTCCAAAGTTTTTTCATTTAAAAATCCCCTTTGTTTATCTTTCTGTATTATATATCAAGAAAGCCCATATGTCAATATTTGTCATTTTCTTTAGCTATTGAAACAATTTTAAACAAAAGAAAAAATCTAATTTCTCTTGATGAAAAAAGTGTTTTGTGGTATGCTAATTTTAGATAAGGAGAAAAATGAAAATAAATTTTAAAATTAAAAAAATTATTAAAATTTTTCTTTGCGTTATGCTTGCATTGCCAATGCTGTTTCTTTCTGCATGTCAAGGAAATGAAGGCGGAACAGGAGATGGTGATGGTGGCGGTGAACTAGATTTCAAAACTTGGGAATATGTTGAAGGTTTCAGAGCCGCTATAAGACCATCAAACCCTGGGGAAGCAGCTTTTTCAACTAATACAAATGAAACATTGTTTGAAAAACTATCTAGAGGACTTTTAGAATGGCTTACTGCCACCTATGGTAGCGGTGGAACAACAATGAACTATGATGGAGTTACAAGCGAATCTATATCTCCAAACTCTTCTCTTTTCAGCACAGATGAAAGAAATTACTTAAATTATGACTCAATTAGATATTCTCCTTATTTAGATAATAATACAATTGAAGTTGAAGGTGAATTTGCAACCATAATTAAAGGTTTATTTAATAGTAATTGGAATTGGACATTTAATAATAATAAATCTAATCAAAATTTAGTACAATCTTTCTTAGCTTCAATAAATAAAAGTAGTTCTTATTACTACAAAATCATTGATCCATCTGAAGATCTTAATACTACAATAGGGACTTATTACAACGATATAATATCGACAACAGATTATCAAAGTTTATTTTACAATCTTTACGGAAAACCGTTTGAAATAAATATCCTTGAAACCATACTTGGAATAACTCCTACAACTTTTACTCCTGTTTATTATGCAAAAAATACTCAAACAGGAATTGTTGACTATTCTACAGAAGTTGAAATTCAAAACGGAACTGAAACTTGGATGAAAATGCAAGTTGACGGTGAAGAACAAACTGAAGCTATTGATCCTAGTGATTACAATATTGAAGAAAGCACAGATGCAGTCAGCCAAAGACTTGAAGAAGTTAAAGCACAATATATAAAAACTGCTTCATACATTGGAATTCAATGGGATGAAGATGAAAATTTTGACGGAAGCGGTGAAGCTAACAGTGACGGCGGAAGACTTGTTCAATTTATTCTTAGTAGTGTTATCGGAATGGATTTAGTTCAAGATGATGATGAAATAATTTCACCCGATAACACCGACCCAGACAATGAAAATTATGGCAAAAGATATTACAGAAAAACAATTACTTACATTGTTAAAGAACTTTTGAAATCATTTGAAGTTAAAACGGCTGAAGATGTTATTACTGCAAATGAGCAAGCTGGAGGATTAAAAACTTATAACATAGGTGATATCGCTGGTTCATTCTTCCCTGTTGCAGGAATAGAGTATCTTGACTATCGTTTAAATGATTTTATTGTTCCAGAAAATGGAGATAATGATTTTGTAAACTCACCCTCTCAAGAATATCAAAGCCTTGCAATAATTCCAAAACAAAGAATGATTTTTCAATCAGCAAGTTTGCATTTTCAAAGTTTAAATCATGATTTAAGTGTCAATGTTAAAATGCGATGGTTTAACAACGATTCTTCGGAAGCAGTTATTCAAAATGTTGGAGTTGTTAACATAAATCAAGGTGAATATAATTGGGAAACCAACGACAATTCAATTCTTGCTGAGCCTCCATCAGAAACTCAATGGTGCGATGTTTTTAACAGCAGTTTGCTGAGTTATCCAGCAACTGAAGATGAATTTGGAACATTAGATAGACAGACAAACAGCAAATATTACAAAACAATTGCTTCCAGCAATGGCTTTGGAACAGTTGGTGTAACAAATGAAGAAGCATGCGATTTTTCATTCTTTGAATTTGTTTTTGATGTTGTAAAAAGCCCTAACGACCCTGTAAACACTGCATACGATTTTCAAGTAAAAATGTTTATCTTTGCCATTTCAGCTTAACTGGGGTAGCTTACTGGGGTAGCACCAAAAAAATTACGCAGATACGCAAACTTTGTTTGCTAACTTGCGATTTTTATGGTTCTCCTCCCAACTCCTTCTCCTATTAAGGGGTTCGTTCAAAAAAAATTATGGCTGAACTAAATTCAACCTATTTTTTTGAACTCCATTTTTTGATAGTGATAAGTGAAGAGTAAAGGATTGGGTTTGTCCAAAAAATCTTTTGACATTAGTTCGTTCAGATTTTGAACTCCATATTTTTTTGTTTTTTAATTTTGATTAATTAGTTAATATTATATATCTATTTTTTCTTATGTTTTCCAAAGTCTGTGTGGGCAATGGTTAAACAAAAGATTTCTTTTGTTCCAGCATCAGCAAGAGCCAAGCTACAATAGTCCATTGTTGCACCTGTTGTAAAAACATCATCAATTAACAAAACAGTTTTTCCTTTAATATTAATTTTATTTTTAACCTCAAATGCTTCTTCCAAATTTTTTTCTCTTTCTTTTCTTGTTAAAAGTGTTTGAGTTGGAGTTTCTTTTGTCCTAACAAGTGAATCTGTAACAATGGGCAAACCAAGTTTCAATGCCACTGCTTCACTAATTAAAAAAGATTGATTGTAACCTCTTTCCTTTTCTCTTTTTAAAAAAAGTGGAACAGGAACAACAATATCACAAGAAAAGCCGTCAAGAATATATTCATTAACCAAAAAATCAGCTAATGGTTTAGCTAAATATTTTGCACTAGAATATTTAAGTTTTCTGATTGCATCGCTAATTGGTGGAGCATATACAAACGGTGATCGTGCTTTTTTGAAATTGTATGGCATTTCTTTGCAATATGAGCAATGCGATGCCAAAGAATGAATTGGAGTGCCACAACGAGAGCAAATTCTTTTGTTATTATATGGTAGCACCTTTTTGCAGTTTTCACATACGCAGTCTTCTCCAAAAACATCTTCACCACAAAAAATACATTTAAGATTTTCTGGATATATTTCTGAAAGTATTTTTTCACATATTTTTTTTAATAAGCCTTTTTTATTCATACATTTCCTTTGCCCTTGAAATTGATTTTTTAAGGAACTCAGAAAGCATTGTATATCGTTTTTCCGTGTGGTTGTTGCTAATCATTCTGGATAGATTTTCTTTTGTGCCAACCATAACAACAAGTTTTTTTGCTCTTGTAACTGCTGTGTAAATTAGATTTCTTGTGAGAATTAGTGGAGCACCAGCAATGATTGGAACAACAACAGCATCAAATTCACTGCCTTGGCTTTTATGAATTGTTACTGCATAAGCAAGAGAGAGTTGAAAAAGTTCATTTCTTGGATATTTAACAAGTCTTCCATCATCATACAAAATAAGAACTTCGCCAGAAGAATAATCCATTTTTAAAATTGTTCCAATGTCGCCATTGAAAACGCCAGAACCAGTTTCAACAAAATTTTCAGAATTTTTTACCCATTCAATCTCATAATTGTTTTGCATTTGCATAATTTTGTCTTGTTCACGAAAAATCGTGTTTTCGCCAACCAAAATTTCATGTTTATCTTTGCTTGGTGGATTTAAAACTGCCTGCAGTTCTTTGTTGAGCATAATCGTTCCGCAAGTACCAGCTTTGAGCGGTGCAAGAATTTGAATGTGAGAAGAGTCAATATTGAAATAGGAAGGAATGCGTGAAGAAGCAAGTGCAATAATTGATTCCTTAATTAAAATTGGAGTTTCTTTTTTTTCAAAGAAAAAGTCTTTACTTGTGTTTGATAAATTTGGAAGTTCACCCTCATTTATTGAGTGAGCATTTGCTATGATAAGTGAGTTTGAATCTTGTCTGAAAATTTTTGTTAGATAAACAACAGGAATTTCTTGACTTGCCAAAATGTCGCTTAAAACATTTCCAGCTCCAACACTTGGAAGCTGATCCTTGTCACCAACCAAAACAAGTTTGCAACCTCTTGGAATTGCCTTTAAAAGATTAAACATAAGTGTAATGTCAACCATGGAAACTTCATCAACAATCACAGCATCAGTTTGAAGTGGATTTGTGTCATTATACAAAAAAAATCCTTGTTCAGAGCGAAAATCTAGCCCAAGTGCTCTATGAATTGTTTTTGCTTCTTCGCCAGTTGTTTCGCAAAGTCTTTTTGCTGCTCTCCCTGTTGGAGCAAGCACAAGGGTTCTATTTCCTGCTTGTTTCAGAATGTTGAGAATGCTTTGAACAATGGTTGTTTTTCCAGTTCCTGGGCCACCAGTAATCACACATACGCCTTCATTTACTGCGGTTTGAATTGCTTTTTTTTGTTCGGAATGAAAAGAGATATTCATTTTCTTTTCAAAAGAATCTATTTCTTTGTCAATGTTTAGATTGAGAGTTTTGCTTGAGGCAACAAGAAGAGCAAGTTTTGTTGCAACTGAATTTTCAGTATAGAAAAATTTTGCCAGCATAACAATTTCATATTCACTGCTCCAAAAAACTTTTATGACATTGTCAAGCGACATGCTTTCAAGAACACCTTCAAGTGACTTGGAAATGGATTCTTGATCAAGACCAAGAAGATTTGCAGTTAAAGCAAGAAGCATCTCTTTGGGCAAAAATGTGTGTCCATTTTTTTCGCTGGCTTCTTGCAAAATGTGCAAAATTCCCGCTCTAAATCTGAAACTGCTCGTTTCTTCAATGCCCATTTTGACAGCAATTTTGTCTGCGGTATTGAAACCAATACCTTCAATATCTTCAACCAAAATGTATGGATTTGACTGCATTTTCTCAATGGTTTTTGCACCATATTTTTCATATATCTTAAGTGCTCTATTGATTGTGATTTCAAATCCTTGCAAGAACATTATGACATTTTGCACATTTTTAAGTTCAAAAAATTGTTCGCCAATCTGATTTGCTTTTGCAATTGAAATGCCTTTAATTTCCGCAAGTCTAAGTGGTGCGTTTTCCAAAACTTCAAGAGATTTTTCCTTAAATTTGTTAACAATAAGTTCTGCTGTTTTTGGACCAACACCCTTGATTAAACCACTAGACAAATATCTATATATACTTTCGCTTGTTTTAGGTGTGATTTTTTGAACAGTATCACAAGCAAATTGTTCTCCAAATTTTTGGTTTGTAACAAATTTTCCTTCAAGTTTAACCATTTCGCCAATATGAAGCGGAATCATTTTTCCAACAAAAGAAGAGTATTCTCCATTGTGTTCAACAACTCCAACAGTAAACCCCGTGTCTTCTGCTCTAAAAATAATTTCTTCAACAGTTCCTTCAATAATCACTTTTTGATTATACAACAATTATACTAAATTTCAAAAGCTTTTTTAAAAAGCATATTAAATGCTTTTAGAATGTTAGCAAATTTTTTGATTTTTTATTGCAAAAAAATTTATTTATAAAAATAATTATTATTTCCCCAGAAAATCATGTATAAAACATAATTTTTTAAAAAAATGACAGAATTTGCTTCCATCATTTTTTTTAACCGTTTGAAATTGTTTTATATTTCTTACATCAAATTATGGTTGGTCTTTTTCTTAATCTTGTCAAAATGATTATTAAAAACAACAAAATTGTTAAACCAGAAAGTGCAAAGAAAATTGTGCCATACAAATTAACCGTTGTGCCACCCTCAGCAAAAACTGAAACAATGACTGGATTACAACTTTCTCCACTACCTAATTTTGCAACAACTAAAAATCGTCCAACTTCTTCTGGAACGAACCAAAAAGTGTTGCCTGTCGTTTGCACAAGAACATTGTTAACATACCATTTAATTTCTGAAGCATTTGAATAATCACCCACTTCAATTGTGAACATAACAGGTTGCAAATCTTGTAAATATTGAGTTTGACTTCCGTTATATGTTAGATTTTGTCCTGACAACACAATTGGCACATAAGTTAATTCAATTGTTTCACTTTTTGTAATTTCACCTATTTTTGCTTCGATAACATAATCCCCAACAACTGATGGTGTGATTGAAAGTGTGTTTGACATTTGTGATTGAACATAACCATTTATGCTCCATTCTGCCGTGGTGCTGGGATCAGCAAAACTTGGCAATTGAAGAGCAAAAACAACAGCTTCTGTTGAACCAAGTTGTTGAACAAGTTCGCCTTCACTAACAAGCATGAAATCTGTTATTGTTGCATAGGAAATTTTTGCTGTTTTAATTTTTATTACTTCACCAATTTTTGCTTTTATTTCATAAGAGCCAACACTTGCTGGAGTGAAAGTGAAATTGCTTAAAACATTTTCTTGCACTTCATCGTTAACAGACCATTCAATTTGAATGTTAGGATTGCAGTTTTCAGAAAAATTAACTGCAAAAATTATTTCTGAAAGTGAACCTAGCACCTGATTTAGATTTCCAGTGTGAGTAAATTCAAAATCAGAAATTGGTGCATATGCAATTGTAATTGTTTTTTCTTCAAAGCAAGTTGGTGATTCAACCCTAACAACAAATTCTCCAACTTCACTTGGTTCAAAAACCAAATCGCCTTGTTCATTAGCTTCAGTAAGAGCTGAATTTATGTACCAGTTTATAACAGTGTTTGGATCACAACCGCTAGGCAAAATTGCACTGAAAGTGATTGGACTCAAATTGCCCAAGTTTTGATACAGAATGCCGTCAAATGTCATTGACAAACTTGTTAATTCCTCATATGAAACTGTCACAATTTCCGAAGTAAAATCTGATCCAACACTAGCCTTGACAACAAAAGTACCTTCAGCTGACGGCGAATATGTGTAAGTTAATGCGTCAGCCTGTGATAGTACAAGTGCATTATTCACATACCAAGAAACAACAGTTCCTGCAGAAATAATTTGTGAGCTTGAGAGCGAGAACAAAATATCGCTTGTGCTAGCGTATGTTTGAATAAGCTCTCCACTGTGTGCTAATGAAAGAACAAATTGAAAAGAACCATTAAGTACTTCCATGTTTGTGTATGAAATTTCATAAACTTGTGTTTGTCCGTTGTTGTTTAAGGTGTAAGCGGGAAGAACATTACTAAAAAGAAGTTGATGTTCTTCAAGACTGAGCAAATCAAAACCAGCTTTAATATCAATAATTTCAAATTTTAAGTTACTAATATTGCTAATTAAATTGTTAATCATAACAACATATTCTTCAAAAATTGAACCAAGATTTTTGTTTGCAAGTCCTTTATAAGGATTGAAAACATTTAAAATGGAAATTTTTACTGAAGATTTTGTTAATGAACTTACCTTGCTTACAATTTTGCTTAAGTTGAAAGAAAAATTATCCGTCGCCAACTGCAATGGCAAACGAAAATCTTCTTCAGCCATTGAATTGTTTACAAAAGAACTATAATTTGTTAAAAAATCCGTCAAAATATCATCTAGTCCCACACTGATTGTGATGACATCAGCAATTGCAAGTTTGGATTGAATTTGAGAGTTGTTTAAATATGTCAATAGTTCGCTTGAATTGAATCCGTCAACTGCTTCATTATATAAGGTGGTAGTTCCAAAACCAAGTTCAAGCCTTTCTTGAATGCTTTCACAAAATGGATTAATTTGCGAATTGTCAAGCATATATCCGCTTGAAATTGAATCACCAAGTGCAACATAAACAAGGCTACTAGAAGCTTGCAAGCTCTCGATTTGAAAAAAAGGTAAAGGAAAAAACACACTAGCAAAAAGCATAGCGGAAATAACAAAAATAAGAGCAAGTTTTTTCATCATCATATTTATTTTAGTATACCACAATTAAAAATTTCTTCAAACATTTTGTAATATTAAATTATATTTTAATTGAAATTGCAATTTGATAAACTTCATTCTTTTTGACACCGAATTTTTGAGCAATCATTTTGATTGCTTCATTTTTGTCAATTCCACATTTAATTAAGTTAATATATTCTTCTTCCATATTTAATCCATTAGTTGACTCTTCTTTAAATCCTTCAACGACCAAAACGAACTCACCTTTTTCATTTATTTCAATTTTGTCGCCAAGCACAAAACTTGTTGCTTGTTCATAGATTTTTGAAATTTCTTTCACAAGACAAGCTTTTCTTGCTCCAAGCTGCTTAAAAATAATTAATAAATCTTTTTCAATATTGTGTGGAGAAATGTGAAAAATAAGAGAGCCTTTAAGTCTTTTATGTTCCTCAAGCACTTCAATTTTTTCTTTTTGCTTTTCAGGCAAAAAACCAATAAAAGCAAATCTGAATGATGGCAAACCTGAAAGAATCAAAGCACAAAGTCCTGCATTTGCCCCTGGTACAACAGAAAAAGGAATTTTTTCTTCTTTTAGCCTTACGGCAAGAGTTTCCCCAGGGTCAGAAATAAGAGGCATGCCACCGTCAGAAATGATTGCAATGTTTTTGCCTTGTCTGTTAAGTTCCAAAATGCCTTCAGTTGAACTCTTTTCATTATGTTTATGATGAGCAATTAGTGGCTTATTGATTTCATAGTGTTGAAGCAACTTAAGTGAATTTCGAGTATCTTCACAAGCAATAATATCCACATTCTTGAGTGTTTCAATGGCTCTAAAAGAGATGTCAGAAAGATTTCCTATTGGAGTTGCCACAAAATATATCATATTTCTTCTCCTTTAAAAAGTTTTTGAATGGTGGGCAAATATTCGCCACTAGAATCATTGGAAACAATTGGAGGCATAATAACGACTCCTTCTTTTCCACCTTTAATTGCTTCAACAAAAACAATACTTGCGTTTTTTGTTAAACTTGGATATGTAAAAAACATTCTTTTGGGTTCAAGTTTTTTTTCTTTAAGAAGATTAACAAGTTCCGCCAATCTTGACGCGTCATTACAAACATAAAACTTTCCACCAAATTTCAAAAGCTTTTCAGAAACGCAAATAATTTCTTTTAAATTAACAAACAATTCGTGTCTAGCAATTGCAATTTCATTGTTCTTGTTAGGCATGCTGGCATCAATTCTTTTGTAAGGAGGGTTGCAAACAACAACATTCACACTTCCATTTTCAATGTAATTTGGGACTGATTGCACCGTGTCATTAAGAACCGAAATTTGACTAGTCTTGTTTATATAGTTAATTGTTTTTTGGCTTAAAAGAGCAAGCTTTTCTTGAATCTCAACACAAACAACTTTTTTGCATTTAGTTTTATGTGCAACCAAAATTCCAACAATTCCGCTTCCTGAACACAAATCAACAACAC